>JAEEGL014185914.1_pt1 | contig 32413 bp, 26 predicted proteins | sample 9134231 | NCBI WGS metagenome assembly JAEEGL01 (sample SAMN16246548, study PRJNA631951) | gut metagenome | biome: gut microbiome; feature: rumen; material: fiber-attached | host: Bos | place: Iran: Karaj | collected 2018-10 | reverse complement strand
CAATTTTATTAGCTGACTTAGTACCGGCTGTCCGGAGAAATTTGTACCTTTGCCCATAGATTTGAATTTTGATTGTAGCAAATGCAAAATTACAAATCTTTGGGGACTTGCCGAAAGGTTTGTCCCCTTTTCTGTTGGCTCAGCTTAATTTTTTATCGGACACCAATATTCTCGAATATTTGCTGAAATAATTCTTCAGCGAATAGATGTGAATGTTCTTAATCGGTTGAAAGAAGAGCCAATTTTCCGCGAAGTAAAAAGGTGTTTAGATATTTATGATGCTAACAAAAAAGAAGGAGAGACTAATCTGGAAGTAATGAACATATTGTTATGTCTATATCGTTTGTTAAAAACTCCGATTTCACGAAACCAGATTGTAAAACTCTTTAATATTGCAAATGGCTTTGATGAAGAGTATAAAAAGCTTAATTATTTTCAGCTCTGTACGCTTATGTACATAATAGGTAAAGATGTAGATTATGATGATGTTCGTATGAAAATTGTCACAGAGATTAAACGGCGTTTGGCAGAGGATGATGCAATGTTGCACGCTGATAATGCTATGCTCTTTTTTGATTCAATGGTATGTCCGTATTTAAGGAAAGAAGAGAAAAAAGATATATTAGTAAAGCTATTTAGCTATAAAGAACAAACCGCATACAGTAAACTTAAAATGTATAATGCCACTGGTAGATGGTTTTTTAATTGGGATAAAACTCTTAGCCTGTCAGAGTTGCTTTCCAAAAAAGAGTACCATTCACCATATGAGTAACAGAAATAATAGGAATCAGCAAAAGCCCGAAGAGACAGTTCGAAGGAAGCAGTCCATGATCAAGATTGCAACTGGAGAATATACGTACATTTGAAATTGCTGACCTTATCATAGCACCCGAGGGTACTATATATTGTTCAATGAATGCATTCGCAATGAAGAATGAACGAGGGGAGAAATCCCCACACACTAATGACCCTCAGAGGCCGACGCTGATTCCCTTTTACTATTTTATTAACGTATCAACATATATCTCTAAAATGTGTGAATGTTAGTGTGCCGATAGAATACACGAACTCGATCTTTTTGTGGTTTACAAAAGTTAAAAACGTTAAATCTTTGTATTTCCCTTTTTCTATAGAATTTGTGTCATCACTTTTCTACCGTTTAATGTATAAGTTGTTGATATGAAGCGATTTGTAAATTCAATGGTTGCAATAACCTTACCTCTGCCATCATCGGAGACGGCGTGACATCCATTGAAGAATACACTTTCCGTGAATGCACAAGACTTTCCACCGTTATCATCGGCAATAGCGTTGCATACATTGGAGAGGCAGCTTTCTCTCTTTGTAACAGACTCTCCTCTATCACTATTCCCAAAAGCGTGAAAGCTTTCGGTCCAGCTGTTTTCTTTCGCAGTACCAATCTTACCTCCATCGAATCTCTCATAGAAGAGCCGTTTGCCTTTGGGAGTAATTTGGTGGACGATTTCAGCAAGGTGATTCTTTTCGTTCCTGCTGGTACAAAGTCGAAATACGAGTCAACCGATGGTTGGAAAAGATTCCATCACATTGTGGAAGGCAGTCCTGCACACGTTGACGAAGGTCTGCAAGTAGAGAATGACGTTTCCACCATATATAATCTAAATGGTCATCGTATCGTCTCTCCCCAACGTGGTATCAATATCGTCCGAACAAAAGACGGGAAGATAAAAAAGGTGTTAGTAAAATAAAACCAAATGGATAATACAAGAAACAAAAAATCCCTTCGATTGGAAGGGATTTTATTGTTTTAGTCGGTCATTAGAAAGGCAGGTCGTCAGCACTCTCACCTTCAGAAGCCATAGGAGGGAATGGTGCTTGTCCACCGTCTTGTGCTACTGGAGCAGCAGGTGCAGCTGGAGTGGCTGGTGCACCTTGCACGCCTAATGATGCAGGGTCTACCAAGCGCACGTCAAAGGCGCGGATGCTATTAAACCATCTACCTTGGTATTCATGAGCATCTATATCAAATGATACCAACACTTCTTGTCCTACTTGAATGTTGAAACGTTGCAGGCGATCTGAACCAAATACCGAGAACACCATCTTGTGAGGATAAGACTCATGAGTTTCAACTACAAAATCTTGGGCTTTCCATTCTCCACGTGCCGACACTCCTGAACGCGGTTCAAGAGCGGCAATAATTTTTCCTTGTAATTCCATTCTTTTACTGATTTAAGCGTTTTTCGTTGCGAAATTAATAAAATAGTTCTAAAAAAAGAAACTTTTCATACTATTTTTTTGTTTTGCACGTTGCTTTTTTGTATTTTTGTGCCTATAATAAGAAACAATTAAAAACACATAGAAATGAGATTTACCTTATCCAGTAGCTTGCTCAGCAATCGTCTACAGACATTGGCAAAAGTAATTAACAGCAAGAATGCGCTGCCGATTCTCGACAGTTTCCTCTTCGAAGTACGTAATAATCAAATCATTATCACTGCCAGCGATAGTGAGACGGTCATGAAATCCACCATCGTGCTCGACTATTGCGACGGTGAAGGAACGTTTGCCGTTCCCAATCGCACCATCTTGGACGCGGTGAAAGAATTGGCAGAACAACCATTGACTTTCGATGTGGACACAGAAAAGCGCAGCATCCAGATATCTTACCAAAACGGTATCTACAAGTTTACCACGCAAGACGCAGACGAATATCCACGCACGCAAAGCATTCCCGACGGTGCCAACGTGATTTCTGTTGACGCTTCCGTGCTCAACGATAACATCACCCGTTCTATCTTCGCTACGGCACAAGACGAACTTCGTCCCGTGATGAACGGTATTTACTTCGACCTGACACCAGAGGGGCTCGCTATCGTGGCAAGTGACGGACATAAATTAGTTCGTAACAAGAACTTCACGATAAAGAGCGACATTCCCGCATCGTTCATCATGCCTAAGAAGCCAGCCAACCTATTGAAGAATGTATTGGCAAAGGATAGTGGCGACGTGGTGATTAAGTTTGACGACAGGAGTGCGGAGATTAGTTTCTCTGACGGTATGCTTGCATGTAGGTTGATTGAGGGACGCTATCCTAATTATAATTCGGTAATTCCACAAAACAACCCAAACCAGTTGACCATCGACCGCAAATCGCTGATTGGTACGTTGCGCCGCGTATTGCCATTCGCAAGCGAGAGCAGCCAACTCATTCGTTTCCACTTGGAGGCTGGAAAGTTGGAACTCTCTTCAGAGGACATCGACTTCGCTACAAGCGCCAAGGAAGAAATCGCATGTGAATACACAGGCCAAAACATGAACATCGGATTCAAGGGTAGTTCGTTGTCAGAGATATTGAGCAACCTCGATAGCGAGGAAGTCATCATCCAATTGGCTGACCCCAGTCGTGCGGGAATCATCGTTCCAGCCGAGCAACCTGAAAACGAGGATGTATTGATGCTCATCATGCCCATGCTTTTGAATGAATAACCCTTTCAACCCATAGTTCATGAAACTTAACCTCACAAAGCCCCTGATAGTCTTCGATTTAGAGACTACGGGGCTTGATTTAGTTAAAGACAGGATAATCCAAATATCATATATTAAGGTATATCCCAACGGTGAAGAAGACCGAAAGAATATCTTTATCAATCCCGAGAGAGAGATTCCATCGGAGGTTGTTGCCTTAACAGGCATTTCGAACGAAGACATCAAGGAAGCACCCACATTCAAGGAATTGGCTCCCACGCTCAACGAGACGTTCAAGGGTTGCGACTTCGCAGGTTTCAACTCCAATCATTTCGACGTACCGCTCTTGGCAGAAGAGTTCTTGCGTGCAGGTATCGACTTCGATTTCTCGCATTGCAGGCTCATCGACGCACAGACGATATTCCACAAGATGGAACGTCGCAACTTGGCAGCTGCCTATAAGTTCTATTGCGGCAAGAAGATGGAAGAAGACTTTGAGGCGCATCGTGCCGACCAAGACACCGAAGCCACGTATCGCGTGTTGCAAGGCGAATTGGACATGTATAATCCCGACACGCAAATAGAGCCCGACAAGCACTTGCCAAACGACATGGATACGTTGGCGGAATTCTCTAAGACCAATAACAACGTAGACTTTGCGGGAAGAATCGTATGGAAAGACGTTTTAGATGAAAAGGGGAAACCCGTTGTTGACGAGAAGGGAAAGCCCGTGCGTCAAGAGGTATTCAACTTCGGAAAGTACAAGGGAAAGAGCGTGAGCGAAGTGTTGCGCATCGACCAAGGCTATTTCAGTTGGATTATGTCGGGCGACTTCACCAATAACACAAAACAAGTGTTGACACGTATCCGATTGCGTAATTTCAATAACCGATAGGCAAATGAACATGAGAAGAATTGTATTTTTACTGACCTTCATCGCATTGCCCTTTATGGCCAATGCACAAGAATTACAGGCGAAGATTACCATCAATCACAACCAGATACAGGGTACCGACGCCAGCGTGTTTGAACAATTGCAGCAATCGCTCGAACAATTCGTCAATGAGCGCCAGTGGACTAACTTACAATTCCAGAAAAACGAACGTATCGTTTGCAACTTCAACATCACGGTGACGAAATACGACCAATCAACAAACCACTTCACTTGTAACGCACTCATACAAGCCAACAGGCCCGTATACAATTCGGCTTATACAACCACATTATATAATAATAAGGATGCGAACTTCGATTTCCAGTTCGCTCCATTCGACCAATTGAACTATAATGACGAGACGGTAGACAATCAACTGACTGCCCTCTTTGCCTATTATGCGTATTTGATTATCGGACTCGATCTCGATTCGTTTGCACCTATGGGTGGCGAAGACGTATTGCAACTATGCATGAATCTTGCCAACAATGCCCAAAACTTGGACTATCCCGGATGGAAAGCTTTCGAGAACGACCGCAATCGCTTTGCTATCATCAATGATTACTTGGATGGTGCCATGCAACCGTTCCGTCAATTGCAATACGATTACTATCGCACGGGACTTGACGAAATGGCCAACAACGTGGAACGTGGACGTACCAACATTTCTACCGCCCTTGAAAACGACTTGAAGAAATGCCACGAAGACAAGCCATTGAGTTTGTTGCCACAAATCTGGACGGATTACAAGCGCGATGAATTGGCCAACATCTACCAAGGCAAAGGAACGCAGAAGGAAAAAGAGACCGTTTACGACATTCTTTTCTCTATCAATGCCAGCCAAAATACGGCATGGGATAAAATCAAGCAATAATGTTAAGACAACTCCATATCAGGAACTACGCACTCATCGAAGAACTGGACATTCCCTTTCATCCAGGTTTTTCGGTGATTACCGGTGAGACGGGAGCAGGAAAGAGCATCATCCTCGGTGCCATCGGATTGCTATTGGGACAACGTGCCACGCATTTGCCATCTCTGCCAGAGGGAAAGAAATGTACCGTAGAGGCACATTTCGACATCAGCAACTACGAAATGAATGCGTTTTTTACTGACAATGACATCGACTATGATCCCGAAGACACCATTCTCAGAAGGGAAATCAGTAGTACGGGAAAAAGTAGGATGTTCATCAACGATACACCTGTCACCCTTTCCCTCATCCGCGAATTGGGAGAACAACTCATCGACATACATAGTCAGCACCAAAACTTGCTTCTCAACAAAGAGGATTTCCAACTCAATGTCATTGACATCATGGCTGCCGACGGTGTTCAACTCAATGATTACAAGTCTACGTTTACCGCTTATAGTCAGGACAATAGACAACTCAACGAATTGATTGAGGAGATTGAGCGCAACAAGGAGAACGAGGAATATCTGAGATTTCAATTCAACGAACTCGAAGAGGCGAAATTGGTGGATGGAGAACAAGAGGAATTGGAACAGATGAGCGAGACGATGACGCACTCTGAGGAAATCAAGAGTACGCTCTACGACATCACCAATTCGCTCAATGGTGAACAAAACGGTATCGTCAACCTATTGAAATCCTCTGCCCAACAATTGCGTCATATCGAAAAGGTGTTTCCAGCCGCCGAGGAATTGGCAACGCGATTGGAAAGCACGCATATCGAAATGAAGGATATTGCACAGGAGATGGAGGCGAAATTGGAAGACATCGACTTCAATCCCCAACAATTAGAGGCTCTCAACGAACGTCTTGATAGGATTTACTCGTTGCAACAACGCTTTCACGTGAATAGTGTTTCGGAATTGTTGGAAATCCACCATACCATCCAGGAACAACTCTCACACATCAATAATAGCGAAGATGAATTGGAAGAGAAGCGCCAACAAGTGAAAGACTTGCTTGCCCAAAGCACGAAGAAAGCCAAGGCATTGACAGACATTCGCACGAAAGCAGCTAAGTTGGTGGAAAATGAGTTGAAGAAACGTCTCATTCCTCTTGGTATTCAAAACGTTAGATTCCAAATACAGATTTCTCCCAAACCACTCGCACAAGACGGAGCAGATAAGGTTTCGTTTCTCTTTAGTGCCAACAAAAGTGGCGATTTGCAACCTATCAGTCAGATAGCATCAGGTGGTGAGATAGCCCGCGTGATGCTCTCCTTGAAAGCCATGATTAGCGGAGCCGTGAAGTTACCAACCATCATCTTTGACGAGATAGATACGGGCGTGAGTGGTAGAGTGGCTGAGCAGATGGCGCAAATCATGCACGAGATGGGCGAAAACAAGCGACAAGTAATCAGCATAACTCACCTACCCCAAATTGCGGCCATGGGCATGAATCACTATAAGGTATTGAAGGAAGATACTTCTACCGCAACCGTCAGCAAGATGTCGCTCTTGACGTATGACGAGCGTGTGGCAGAAATTGCCCAGATGTTGAGCGGAAGCGATATTTCACAAGCAGCCTTGGATAATGCAAGAGCATTGCTCAAGACCAATAAATCATAAAATTATCTAATGGAAATGAAGAATTCAACACGATTTTATTTCGTAATCATAAGTCTGTTTCTCACGATTTTATCCCAACAAGCATTGGCGCAACCATCGTCGGTGATTCAAGTGGGACAATCCATTTTCTCGTTGACCACCTTCAAGGCAGATGGTACTATCCTTGCGTCTACACATGGTTTCTTCATCGGCAACAATGGTGAAGCTATCAGTTCGTGGACACCATTTGTAGGAGCCGCCAGTGCCGTGATAGTAGACGCCGATGGCAAGAAGATGGACGTAGATGTGATGATTGGAGCCAACGAACTATACGACATCTGTAAGTTTCGCGTAAAGGGAAAGTCGCATCCAGTAACCTTTGCCAAGAATCCTTCAAAATTAGGCAATAAGGTATGGGTGGTTGGCTACTCCGTGAAAAAGCCGAAATGCAAGGAGTTTCCTATCAGCAAGGTGGAGCAATTCATGGAGAAATACAATTATTACATCTTCGAAGGCAAGGCGATGGAGAACACCGAAGGTTGTCCGTTTGCCAATTCCAATGGTGAGGTAATCGGAATCATGCAAATGTCGAAATCGGGCACGGAGATGCACGCTACCGATGCCGCATTTGCCAATACGTTCATTATCAATGCCTTGACTATCAACGAACGCGTTTTGCAACAAACGGGTATTCGCGTAGCATTGCCCAAAAAGGAGGAAGATGCCTTGTTGACCTTGATGATGGCAGCCAACAAGAACGACTCGTTGGCTTACGAAAGATATATCGATGATTTCATAGAAGCCTTTCCCACGTCGGTAGAAGGTTATTATTCTCGCGCAAAGAATCTATTGGATAAGAATGACTTCGATGGTGCCGATAATTACATGCAGATGGCTATTGACAAAGCCACAAAGAAAGACGAGGCACACTCTGATTTTGCCACGGTGATTTATCTCAAGGAATTATATAAGGCGAAAGTTCCTTACGAGAAATGGAACTTGCAAAAGGCGTTAGACGAAGTGGAAAAGGCGTATGCCGTCAATCCTATCTCAGCTTACCAACATCAAAAGGCGCAAATCATCTATGCCATGGGCGATTATCAGAAAGCCTACGACATCTTCATGCAACTCACGCAATCTGACTTGCGTAATGGTGAACTCTTTTATGAGGCAGCTCAATGCAAGAGTCAACTGAAAGGCGAGAAAAGCGAGATTATGGAATTGCTCGATAGTGCCATTTCCGTATCGCTAAGTACGGGTAGAAACAACGCAGCACCTTATTATTTGGCAAGGGGAAGGCAATTCGACGAGATGGGAGAATACAAGAAAGCCGTTGCCGACTATAATCAATACGACACGTTGATGTTTGGAAGAGCCAACGATGAATTCTATTATATCAAGTATAAGTGTGAGACGAAAATACGTCAATACCAACAAGCACTCAACGATATCGCTCATGCTATCGTAATCAACCGCCGAGAACCGCTCTATTATGCGGAAATGGCTTCGCTCCAACTGAGGGTTAACAAATTGGAAGATGCCATTGCCACCTGCGATATGTGCTTAAAAGTGGATCCTAACTATGCTGACCCGTATATCATCAAAGGCATTGCATTGGGTGAACTGAAACGCAAAGAGGAAGCAAAAGAGGCTTTCCTAAAAGCGAAAGAATTGGGAGACGAACGCGCCGACGGATTGTTAGAGAAGTATAAGTAATTTATAGAGGATAGAAAGTTAGAAAGTAAGAAGCAAGAGATTAGTTTTGCTATGAATGGTCATTGGTCAATGTTCAATGACTAAAAGCAAATCTCTTGCTTCTTACTTTCTTACCTCTAACTTTCTTTTTTCATTCTTCATTCTTCATTCTTCATTTCCCCAGCAATTCGTTTAGTTTCCTCTTTCGCCTCCTTCCATTTTGGGAAAAAGCGGTCCATGACGGCATAGAAATCCTTGCCATGATTGGGAACGATGAGGTGAGCCAATTCGTGAACAACTACATGCTCTACGCACCACTTTGGCAAGAGCAACAAATAGGCACTAAAGCAAATATTACGTCTCTTTACGTCGCAACTACCCCATTTGGAGATTGTTGCCCGATAATACACCTGATTGGGTTTCACGTTCATCAGTTTGGCATATTTATCCACCATAGGAGGGATCAATGCCTTTAGTTTTACCAAAGCCTCATCACATTTTTCCCGTGTATCTAAGGGTAATTGATTGAAAAAGTCATAACGTTGCTGTTGTCGTTCTCTTGTATTCTCTCTCGCCTTCTCTATCCAAGCCTTGTTTTCCTCTATGAATTTCTCAACGACAGAACGAGGTGTGCCGATGGGAGCCGACACGTGAGCATCCCCATTCTTGACAATGCTCATCCGCAATGCCTTTGTGCGTTTAAAAGTTACTACGATTGCCATACGATTCCATTTGTTTCCGCAAAATTACGAAAAGTCGAGAGCATAACAAAGAAACTCCCCCACTATTTTGCTATCCCGGATTATGTTAGAACAAATTTCATATATGATTATCGTTTTTCACAACTTATCCTATACTAAATGTTTTCTGTCTTTTCACCCATTTTTCAATCTACAATTTTCAATTTTCATTAATTTGTCAAGACCTCCCCTAAAATATGATAATCCTATCAATACCAACGAGTTAGTATTTTCAAGACCTCACCTAAAACCTCCCGTAAGACCTCCCATAGACCTCCCGTATGACCTCCCGTCGATGCTTGCTTAATTTTGCAAATAAAAGGATTTTGATAAAGTATTATCAGTTGAATGTATATTGACCGAATGCGAGAGAAAAAAACGAACATCAAGGCTCCATTTGGGTGAGGTCTTACGGGAGGTCTATGGGAGGTCTTACGGGAGGTCTTACATGAGGTCTTACATGAGGTCTTGAAAGCCATTCCGTTCCACAACTCATTAATTCTTAGGAGTTTAGGAAAAACGACGGGAGGTCTTAGCGAAAAAAGCGAAAAAGGCATATTTGAAGTATGTAAATACCACCTTTAGCACTACTAAACATCATGTTCATCAGCACTAACATGTTATGTTAGCATAATAACAGAAGTTTTTAACGGAATAAATCTATTTTACTGACACAAATTTTTGTAAATTGAGTTATGTTGAAATAATAGTAAGATTGTTTGGTATTATCAGAAATAAATCATATTTTTGCATATACTTTATTCGAAAGGACACGAAGTATCTCAAACAATGTAAAGCAAGTGCGTTAAAGGGAGTTGACGTGTTTTTAAATGAATTATCTAAACAATAATACAGGTTATGCAGACAATACAAGTACAACAAGCCGACGGTGTTTATTCTTGCGATATTGGCATTCATAAAGAAGAATGGTTGGAGATATTAAAAGATAAAAACTTACCCGATAAATACAGGGATGCTCTACTACGTTTCTATTATATGCCAAAACACAGAGGGTCATGTACTGCGGTGAGCAAAGAGATTGGCGGAAATGCTTTGTCGCTCAATTCTTATATTATAAATGTAGGGCGCTTTGTCCAAAAAAAGCTTAATCGATTTCAAGTTGTTAATTCCGATGGAACATCTTGTTTCTGGATTATTCCTATGAATGACGGTAAATATTTGCCAAAAGATAGTGTTGGGAAATTCGAATGGTTGTTAAGACCCGAACTGGTAGAAGCTATACGCGATTATCTTTATTGGTATTTAGTAGAGAGATACAAGGAATTACGAAGAACCCTATATTTCAGGGATAAAGAGAATGACTGGGATGAATTATATAAATGGGAACTGATCACAGCAAGTGAAGGAAAGACTCCTTGGGAAATTGTAAAGGCAAGCATAAACACCCCTAACGACTCAACAAAGGGCGGATTTAATAATCTTGTCTATCCAACAGGATACGGGATGTCTATGAAATATCTTATGGAAAACAAGTCAACTGAACTTCAAGAAATAATTATCCGTTTGGCCGATGACGCACAACCGCTTAATTCTCGATTAGCAAACTTTAAATCATCAATCTCTTCACTTCTTCCAGAAAAGGGCTATAATAGTAAGGCAAACGACGAACGAACCGCTGCAACTATTCTGACTTGTTGCAATCCAGATATATACACTTTCTATAAGCATGATGTAATGTATGACCGTTTTTGCAAATATCTTGGTGAAGAAATGGAAAAAACTGGAGCATGTTATCAACATTATTTGTTGCTTATAGAGCCTTTGGCAAAGTGCGCGGAGGAAGATTCCGCATTACAAGAGTTGATAAAACCTATGTTAAAAGGAATGCGACAAAGCAGGTTATTGCTTGCCCAAGACATTCTTTGGATGTTATTGAGAGGCAAACCCGAACATCTGGGATTCATTTATTATTTACTTTTTTGTGAAAACACAAATGATATGGTAGATAACAATATATACGAACCTTACATTAATTTGTTAGAGGCAAACAAAAACCTGATTCTAACAGGTGCACCAGGCACAGGAAAGACTTTTATGGCTAAAGCCATTGCTGAAGAGATGAATGCCGAAGTTGGCTTTGTACAATTCCATCCGTCGTATGACTATACGGATTTTGTAGAAGGATTAAGACCTATTTATGGAGAAAATAGTCAAATTGGATTTAAAAGAAAAGATGGAGTGTTTAAGGAGTTCTGCAATTTGGCAATATCAAGATGTAAGATTACTTCTTTACAGTCTATAGAACCTGCAAATAATGATGATATTTTCATACCAGATTTTAACGGAGTTTACAAATCACTTGAAGAGGATATAAGAGCAAAACATATAACGCAACTAAAAACAAAACAGGGATTTGTTTCCGTAGAAGGAAGGATTTCCTTAGGGAATCAAAGGAGTTTAGAATTATTGTATATTGACTTTATAAGACAAGGCATTTATGATTTATCCGTTTTTTCTACAAATGAACTTAATAATCGAATATCAATATTAAGCAAAGGGGAAGTGCAGAGTTTAAATACCAATATCGTATGGGCTGTATTACAAGAACTTTTAAAACGCGCTAAAGCAATAATTGAATGTCCTGTAAAAAACGTAAATGTTTCTTTTGATGAGGCATACAACAATCTTGTATATGATCTAAAAGAGTCTGGTGAAAAACTTACGTTTGAAAGACCACGAAGCAGTAGCTTTGAAGTCAGTGTAGGCAAAGATTCAGTATTAAGAATAGATGGCGTGGCAATAAATAAAGACTTAGTTAGAAGTTTTTACGACCAAACAAATAGCAACAATTGGTATAGCAAACATTGTGAAATCATTATTGACTACTTGCGAAATCATTACAAATTAGACAATAACAATGTAAAAGATAATACAGAAAACCAAATCTATTCCACACATCCTAACGTTATAGAACCATCACAAAAGAAGAAACCTTTCATCTTCATCATCGATGAAATCAACCGTGGTGAAATCTCAAAGATATTTGGTGAATTGTTTTTCTCTATTGACCCTGGCTATCGAGGTGAGAAAGGCAAGGTGAACACTCAATACCAAAATATGATAGAAGAAGGAGATGTGTTCAAGGATGGTTTCTATGTTCCAGAAAACGTCTATATTATCGGTACAATGAACGACATTGATCGTAGTGTGGAAAGTATGGACTTCGCCATGCGCCGACGTTTTGCTTGGGAAGAAATAACAGCAAAGAAGAGTTTTACGAATATGATTGAGAACGATCCAGATTATTCACTCTACAAAGATGAAATCAAGGCAAGAATGTTCAATCTGAATAAGGCTATTGTTGCTACAGAAGGTTTGGATGAAGCTTATCAAATTGGTGCTGCCTATTTCAGAAAGGTTCTCGACTATCAAGATAGAACGAAACCATTCGATTGCCTTTGGGAGAACCATTTAAAAGGATTACTATTTGAGTATTTGCGTGGTAATCGAAGATCAAAGGAGTTGTTGGAAAAGCTGCATAATGCCTATAATAAGTTAAGTTTAGATGAGTAATTTGCCCATACAGACAAGTGATAACTCTGGAAGGCGTTTATTTGATACGGAGCTTTGCCATCTTAACACATTGAAGAAGTTAGCAGAGCCAACCATCTCAAAACTTAGTCATGAAGAGCATCCCAATTTGCTGATATTCCCACAAGACTTGAATTTCTATGGGGATAAGATAGGTGATGCTCATATCTTTGATATGGAAGACGATACTATTGTCACGGGTAATATCATGGGCTTTATTGGTTGTGGCAATACAAAGGTTAGCATCAGTTCACGCTTTGCGCAAGATAAAGATGACTATTTCCTTCACTATATGCTCCGAAAGGTGTTTGCGGTTAATCTGTTTGACTTACAATTCAACTCTGACGAAGAAAGCATCTTCGACTTCCTTATTTATCTATTCCCAACATTCCTAAAACGGGCTATGCTTCAAGGCTTGTATAGGGAATATCAAACACGTAAGTATAATGATGCCAATGTCAAAGGTCGAATAGACATTTCCCGCCATATCAGTAATAATATCCCATTTGGAGGCAAGATTGCCTATACCACACGAGAGTATGCCCAAGACAATCATCTTACCCAATTGATTCGCCATACTATTGAATACATATCTCACCACAGATATTCTGGAAACATTCTTCATAACGATGAAGAAACCTCTGATGCCGTTAAAGCAATTTGTCAAGCAACAGAAACATATAACCGCAATGAACGGCAAAAGGTTATAAACAAAAATCTTCGTCCTATCAATCATCCTTATTATAGCGAGTATCGTCCATTACAACAATTATGCTTGCAGATACTTCGTCAAGAAGAAATGAAATACGGTCGCGATGAAGATGAAATTTACGGAGTCTTGTTTGACGGTGCATGGTTGTGGGAGGAATATCTAAATACTATCCTCGCAGATATTGGTTTTGAACATCCAAGAAATAAAGAGCAAATTGGACGTAAGAGTTTGTTTAAAGACGGTTCTGGTTGGTGCTACCCAGATTTCTTGAGTTCTGAAATGGTACTTGACGCAAAGTATAAATGGTATGCAGATTGGAAAAGAATAGAAACTAAAGATTTCTATCAGTTAATCTCATATATGCATGTTCTTGACAAGCAGAATGGAGGTTTTATTGTACCTGTTGATTGGGTTTCAAATATTATTTCATCTAAAGCTCTTAATGGTATGGGAGGACATATTTCTGTATTTGGAATGACCGTTGACAATAAGGCCAATACCTTTCAAGAATATTGCCAGCACATGATGGCCCAAGAAAGTGAACTAAAAGATAGCATCAAGAATTCTTTTTATAACTAACAACCGCCCATGAGCCCATGAAGAGAGCAAAGCATGTGAGAGCAAGCACTTGATGGGCGATTCCACCAAATCCTCCACCACGAACGAATACCGTACGAACGGCATCTATGAAATAGTGCATGGGATTGACGTAAGTGGTGGCGTATGACCAATCGGGCATGGAACGCGTGGGAGTGAAAAGACCACTCAATAACATCAGACAAACCACAAAGAACCACATGACAAATATGGCTTGTTGCATGGTGTCGCTATAGTTGCTAATGAGTAAACCTAACGAAGAGAAGAACAAAGCCAATAGCATAGCCAACAAATAGACTAACCACAAAGGCCCTTGACAGGTAATACCATAAACAGCCCAAGCCAACAAGAGACATACGGTAACGATGAAGAGTCCGATAAGCCAATAGGGAATGAGTTTGGCTAAGATAAAAGCCCATTTCGATACAGGCGTAACATTGATTTGTTCGATGGTACCCGTCTCTTTCTCACTCACGATATTCAAGGCAGGCAAAAATCCACACATCAACATCATCACGATAGCCAACAAAGCAGGAATCATGAATACTTTGTAATTCAAGTGCTTATTATAGAGAAACAACGTTGACACCTTGGATTGTATAGCTGCAATCTCGGGATTCACGTTAGCCGTTACAATTTGCGAGAGATAGCTGCTTCCGATTCCTCCCTTTGTACCATTAACGGCATTGGCGGCAATCAACACGGTTGGGGATTCCCCTCCACCGCCATTGCTAAGAGTAAGGTCGCGACTGAAGTTTGGTGGAATGACCAATACGATATCAGTACGACTCTTCTCTATTTCCTTCAATGCAGCATCATACGAAGGTTGTTGTCCGCTAAAGATAAAGTAATTGCTTTGCTCAATGCTATGTACCAATCGCTGACTCATGGTAGAATGGTCATTATCAATCACACAGACACGGATGTTTTTCACTTCCTGATTCATCACCCACGGCATTACGCACATAATCACGATAGGAAACACGAAGATGAGTTTGGGCAGAAATGGATTGCGACGTATCTGCAAGAATTCTTTTTGTAAAAGATATTTTAGCATAACAATGAACTTTTTACATGAACTATTCCAATCGTGTCTTAAACTTAGCCAACGAAACGGCAAGCAACAGGAGGGTCATTCCAGATAGGATGATGACCTCGCGCATCACCTCACCAATGCCAACACCCATAATCATCAATTTGCGCATCGCCTCAATATAATAACGTGGTGGAACAACGGCGGATATCCATTGCAAAATCGTAGGCATTGACTCTATGGGAAAGAGCATTCCTGAAAGCATGACAATCGGCATGAGCAATACCATGGCAGAGAGCAACAAAGCCATGAGTTGACTGGTGGCGATATTGGAAATGAACAATCCGAGCGATAAAGCCAAGAGAATATAAATACCACTCACAACGAAAATCCAGACAATAGAACCAGCCAACGGAACGCCAAGCACATAACGAGCCATGAGCAAAATGCTGATAAGGATAAGAAATGCCAATATCAGATAAGGTACCGCCTTGGCTACAATAATCATCAACGGACGAACGGGCGAAACGAGCAACACTTCCATCGTACCTCTCTCCTTCTCGCGCACGATGCTGATAGAGGTCATCATGGCACAAATCAACATGAGCAACATACCCATGATGGCCGGGACGAAATTATAAGCTGATTTCATCCGCGGATTGTAAAGCATCTTTTGATTAACATTGAACATTGATTGTTGACCATTGAGGATAATTTGGGTGGCGTAGGCAGACCATTGTTGAGCCATATTGGGGTCGGAAGCATCAACGATGAATTGTAAGCCACTTTTCTTCGAGGCGAAATCCTTGCCAAATACTATCGCCATGTCGGCACGTTGATTGCGAATGAGTTGTTCGGCTTCACGACTTGTACTTACGGTTGCCGTGATATTGAAATATTCCGATGCAGACAGGCGTTCTACGGCTGATTGAGTCAAGTGATCCATCTGTGAGGTAACAACCACAAGGCGTACATTCTTCACATCATTAGTAATGGCAAAACCAAAGAGCAACATCAACACGATGGGCATTCCGAAAAGGATAAGCATCGTGCGACGGTCGCGCAAGATGTGATGTGACTCCTTGATGACAAATGATACAAATTGTTTCATGACTTTTCGTAATAACGTTATAACGTAATATCGTAATATCGTAATAACCGTAAAAAACTTCAATCCCCCGAACGTGTTGCCTGACGAGCCAAGTAAGTAAACACATGGTCCATATCAGGTTGTTTGAAACGACGTTTCAATTCGTCGGGCGTACCGAGAGCACTAATCTTTCCATCCACCATGATAGAGATGCGGTCACAATATTCAGCCTCATCCATATAATGAGTAGTGACAAAGACGGTAATGCCTCGGTCGGCAGCATCGTAAATGAGTTCCCAAAACTGACGACGAGTAGCAGGATCTACCCCACCCGTCGGTTCGTCGAGAAACACCACCCCTGGTTCATGGAAGATAGAAACCGAGAAAGCCAGTTTCTGTTTCCATCCCAATGGCAGACTCTTCACCAAATCATCCTTATGCTCTTCGAACTTCAACCGACGTAGCAGTTCATCGGTTTTCATTTTTATCTCCTCACTTTTCATACCATAAATACCAGCAAAAAGACGAATATTTTCCGCTACGGTTAAGTCTTCGTAAAGCGAAAACTTCTGCGACATATAACCAATATGTTTCTTTATCTGCTCATGTTGGGTACGAATATCATAACCAACCACCGTTCCAGTACCACTCGTAGGTTGGTTCAATCCAGTCAACATGTGCATAGCGGTAGTCTTTCCCGCACCATTCGCCCCAAGAAAACCGAATATCTCACCACGTTTCACGCTGAAACTGATGTCGTCAACGGCATGGAAAGTGCCAAATGCTTTCACTAAGTGTTGCACCTCTATCACGTTGTCGGGGGCATTAATCGTTGAGGATTGAGCATTATCTGATGTTCTGTTGATTCCTGGTGGATTGAAGATGTCGGCAAAGCGGTCGAGAATGATTTCGGGATTGTCTATACCACGCAGTTGACCTTGGTCGAGGAAGGCAACACGTTCGCAACGACGCACCTCATCCAGATAAGGCGTAGAGGCAACGATGGTAATACCACGTTCTTTCAACATTCCCAACATTTCCCAAAACTCCTTACGACTCACAGGGTCAACTCCCGTAGTTGGTTCGTCAAGGAAAAGCACGCTGGGACTATGCACCAATGCACACGACAATGCCAATTTCTGTTTCATACCGCCAGAGAGAGCACCCGCCTTACGATTGTGAAAGCGTTCTATTTGCGAGTAGATGGCACGAATGCTATCATAACCCTCATCTACCGTCGTGCCAAAAAGTGTCGCAAAGAATTCCAGATTTTCTTGCACGGTCAAGTCTTGATAGAGCGAGAACCTACCAGGCATATATCCCACACGCCGACGAATATCCCTCATCTGGCGAACGGTGTCAAAGCCATCTACCGTAGCCGTTCCTTGATCTGGCAACAACAACGTGCAAAGAATACGGAACATCGTGGACTTTCCTGCACCATCAGGTCCTATCAGCCCAAACACTTCGCCCTTATCAACGGAGAACGAAACATTGTCTAAGGCTTTCACTTTGCCGTACGACTTAGATACCTGATTCACTTCTATTGCTTGCATGACAGTAGCAAATTGATTACTTTTCACTCTTTACGTCCGTGAATTTCACTTCTCCATACATGCCTATCTTGGCAAAGCCATCGTTTTTAATCGCTATCTTTACCGCATAGACCAAGTCGGCACGTTCATCATCAGTCAGGATGGTCTTGGGAGTAAACTCACTACGACTGCTTATCCACGAGATAGTTCCCTCGTATTCCTTCTTCTTTCCGTCTCCATAGTCGGCAAATACCTTGGCTTTCTGTCCTACCTTGATGTTTTGCAATTGGGCGGAAGTAACGTAAGCACGGATAAACATGTGTTCGATATCAGCCACTTTCAACAATGGTTTCCCCGTTGCCACAAACTCACCTTGTTCTACATACTTTTCCAATACGGTTCCGTTGATGGGAGCTTTCACATGACACTTTTTGAGTTGGTCGCGAAGTTGACTCACCTGCACGTCAGTTGCAGCCATCTGTTTGTCAAGTGCACGCGTATTGGTTGAAAGCGATGAAATCTGCGCATCGAGTTGACGTTGAAGCACCTGTACTTGCGAAGTGGCATCATCGAGCATCTTACTGGGTGCGGCACCATCAGCAACCAGTTCCTTATATCTGCGTTGTTCTGTTTGTGCCTTTGCCAATTGTTGTCGAGTAGCAGCAATCTGCTTCTGCATGTCGGGTTTCTGACTTTGATAGACTTGCTTTGTAGCACCTAATTGTTTTATCTTCAACCATATCTGCGTCGTGTCTACCAATCCGATTTCCTGTCCCAATACGATGTTGTCGCCTTCGTTGACGTTGAAGAACTGCAATGCGCCACTCTGTTCGGCAAACACGGTAGTTTCGGTTGCTTCAAACGTACCCGTTGCATCGTATTCTTTTACCTTATCTCCGCAAGCACAAAGCATCAGCACTGCACTTGCCAACATCAATATCTCACGCTTGGCGTTGCAAACACGTTTGTCCTGCACTCTCATCATTGAATTTTTCATATCGTATATTATTTTTGTTGTTTCTAAAAAACTAATCATTCACTACTCATTCACCGTGTACTTCAGTTCATACATCTCTTTCAGCATCTCAATCTCATGCATAGATTGTTGTACACGTGCCGCATTCTCTGCATTGATTTCGCGCAACAAGTCGTTCACATCAATGATACCATGACGAAGTTTTGATTCGGCAGCCTTGCGAACTTGTGAACGAAGGGTGATAATCTCCTCATCGTCTGCCATCAACCGACGGTATCGGTCAATACTCTCGCTTTGCTGAATCTTTTCCAAATTGTTGTTGAACAAAAACACATCACGTTGAACATTAAACATCGAACGCAGAACATCAAGTTTCGCCTTATCGTTCTTGCGAGTGTAGAGCGCACCGATATTCCATGAGAGACGTGCGCCAATCATACCGTTGAGCGACCATTGACGATGCATCATGTCCTCAAAAACATTATAACCAGGATAACCATAAAAGCCTTGTGCGAAAACACCAAAGCGAGGCATCAGTGCAGAGTTGAGAGCCTTTTCTTGCGCATCAACCAAACGAATCTGTGCATCTATCAGTCGTAGTTCTGGACGATTGTTTCCTTGAGTTAAGCTAACGGCTTTTGGTTTGACGGGATTTGTAATCTCCATTCCACAAAACACGCTCAGCATTCTTGCCATTGTCTGACGTTGCGATTGTAAGTTGGTCAACTGCTGAATAACGTTCAGTCTTTCCGCCTTGATATTTTGGTAGTCGCTCTCTGCTGCCGTTCCGTTCTTAAACATCGAAGATAGCTTCTTCTCGTTTCCATTCAACAATTCCTGCAAATCACGATTCAATTGTATCTGGTCATCCAACAGCAATAAGGCGAAGTACATTTCATTCACACGCTTGCGTACATTATATAAATTTACTTCATTTTGAGCTGCCTCCACATTTCCTTGTTGTCGAACCACCTCTTTCTGATTCTTGATAGCCCCACCATCGTAAACCGTTTGTTGTACGTCTATTCCTACACGATATTGGTCTTTCTTCAACCCTTGCATATTGATTCCCATTTGTTGATACATCGACTGCATCTGGTCTGGAAAGGCCGTTACAGCACTTTGATAAGTGGCTTGAGCCGTAGCAGACACTTGTGGCAACCAACCCTTTTGGATATTCTGTACGGTCAGGTCGGTAGTCTGTCGTATCAAATCCATTTGTTGAATCAACGGATAGTTCTTTTCTGCTGCCAGTTGACATTCCTCTAAGGTTTGTGTGCGCCCCTCTCCTACTCGTTCGTTCGTTTGAGCATGCAATCCAGACAGAGCAACAACCGTCAACAATATGCTTACTATTTTTATCATATCAATGCTTGTTATGTTTGTATGTTGCAAATTTACGATATTATTTGCACATCTATACTATCCATTTCGATGAATATATATCCTTTTCGTACAATTTCAACAATTTTGATAGTTTATTTGGAAATATTCATTATCTTTGCATCATAACAAGCATAACGAATGAAAAGATTAAAGCAATTCAACTTGAGCCAATTGAGCAGTATTCTGGATAGTAACAACTATCATGTCAACCCCAATGACAATCAGGAAGAGCAATTGGTAAGCGAATACCTATCCAAACATTTGCTCATAGCACGCAATCCTCCCGTTGCACAACTGATGTCGAGATTAGAAGGAGACACGGTCATTATGCCCGAGATGCGCGTCATCATACTCACGAAAGGTAACGCCAATCCCATTGTCAATCTGACAGAACACTACTTTGAAGCAGGACAAATGATTTTTCTAAGTCAGAATAGCATCGTGCAACCCCAAAATTATACCGATAATCTGAGTGGTTTCGGTTTGTCACTTACCAATGAGATTTTGAGTCTTGCCTTCCCAACTGACATTCCCCAACTGATGGACGGTCATGTACGTGATTGTTGCTTCACGTTGACAACGGAGGAGATAAAACAAGTGGAGGAATTGCATACCATATTATATAACTCAACGCATCATGGAAAGATTAGTACACAAGCGGTGCTTAGTCTGACTGCTGCCTTTCTTTGGCAAGCTGACTATCTTTGGAAACGCCACATGAATGAAAACAGCAGTTCACTATCTCGTGAACAAAGATTGTTTACCGATTTCGTCCAACTCGTTAGTAGATACGCTACACAAGAACACAATATCGACTTTTATGCGCAAAGGCTTTTCCTCTCTCCCCGTTATATGAGTACATTGGTGAAACAAGTTAGCGGAAAAGCCGCCAAACAATGGATAGACGATGCAATCATTACTCGTATCAAAGCAGAATTGCGCCACACGAATAAAAGTGCTGCCCAGATAGCCGATGAAATGAACTTCCCCAATCCATCATTCTTCTGCAAGTATTTCAAACGTATGACAGGTATGACTACGCAAGCGTATAGAGAAGGTTGAAGGTGGAATTAGGAATTACGAAGTATTCGCCTATCGGCGAGTATGAATTATGAAGTAGGAAGGTGGAATTACGATGTAGGAAGTAGTGTGACAGAGTCATAGTATGAAGTTATAATGTAAGAAGTACTTCATACTTCAACACTTCAATACTTTAATCCTGTGACTTTGTCACACTACTTCCTCCTTCGTAATTCCTAACTCATACTTCTTTACAAAGTTTTGTTTGGATTTTCTTGTAAACTAAGATTGGAAGTGCGAGGAAATGGGTTAAAATGGTTGAAAATATACGTTATTTTGAAAGATATAATGAGTTTTGGCAGAAAATATATATCATTTTTGGACGTAACTATATGCTTTATGAGGACTAAAGCTATGCTTTACGAGTGTCAAAATCATGTTTTTTTCGATGAAATCGATGGTTTTTAGTAGTCATTTCATCCATCAGCAAAGCACAAACAATTGACAATCAATTGGTTAATGAAAATCCGCTATTTTTCATTATTTCGAACCATTTCTAAAATGTTTTGAAATAACGGCTGGAATTTGAGGCAAAATTGCGAAATAGCATGACAAACCGCAAATAGAAAAAAGATTACCCTCAATAAATAAACTATTGTTTATTTGATTTTTTTAGTTGTTTAGATAGTTATTTCGGATTTTTTTGTTAATTTTGCATATTCATTTAAAAAATTATTTATAACGTTATAATTTTTATGAACAACACTTTATTAATTACCGTTTTCTTGACGGCTGTTACCTTGGTGCTTGCTGCATACGTCATCGCCAAGCTAATCGGTCCGCGCTCGTACAACACGGTAAAAGGAGAACCCTATGAAAGTGGTATTCCTACCCGCGGTAGCTCATGGCTACCCGTGTCGATAGGCTTTTACCTCTTTGCTATCCTTTTCCTGATGTTCGACATTGAGACCGTATTCCTCTATCCATGGGCAGTCGTCGTTAAGCAGTTTGGCCCGATGGCACTCGTCAGCATCGGTTTCTTCCTGTTAGTACTGGTATTTGGCCTTGCTTACGCATGGCGGAAAGGAGCACTGGAATGGAAGTAAGAAAGCCACACATCAAGAGTATTCCTTATGACGAGTTTAAGGATAATGCCGGATTAGAGAAACTTGTTGACGAGTTACACGAGGGAGGCGTAAACGTAGTGGTAGGTTCGCTCGACCAAGTCATCAACTGGGGTCGTTCCAACTCACTTTGGTCGCTCACCTTCGCCACGTCATGCTGTGGTATTGAATTCATGGCATGTGGATGTGCTCGTTACGACTTCGCTCGTTTCGGTTTTGAGGTAACGCGTAACTCTCCCCGTCAGGCAGACCTTATCATGTGCGCCGGTACTATCACGCACAAGATGGCTCCTGCACTAAAACGTCTCTACGACCAGATGGCAGAGCCGAAGTATGTGGTTGCCGTAGGTGGATGTGCCATCAGCGGCGGTCCGTTTAAATCGAGCTACCATGTGGTAAAAGGCATTGAGGAAATCGTACCTGTAGACGTATTCATCCCTGGTTGTCCTCCGCGCCCCGAAGCCATTCTGTATGGAATGATGCAACTTCAGCGCAAGGTGAAGGTTGAGAAGTTCTTTGGTGGAGCCAACCACAAACAGACGAAGGAAGAACGCGAACTGAGCGTTTCCAATGAGGAACTAACATTCCGCGAGAAGCATGGCGACCACAAGCGCGAGACCATCGTCGTTACTGACGTGCCCGAGGAATTTGTGAAAGAAGTAACCCCGGAAAAGCCGGTCGTGCCGGAAGTTTCGGCTAAAAAGAAGGAGGAGAACGCATGAAACTGGAATTTCTGACATTCGATTTCGATAAATTTGCCTCTGAGATGGCAAATCTGAAAGACAAGAAAGGTTTTGATTATCTTGTTACCATCGTCGGAGAAGACTTCGGTGCAGATGAGGGACTTGGCTGTATCTACATTTTGGAGAACACCAACACGCATGAGCGTTGCTCGGTAAAAATGTTGGCAAAGGTCGTTGATGGCGAAAGCGTTATCCCATCGGTCATCAATATCTGGCGTGTTGCCGACCTCTTGGAACGAGAAGTATTCGATTTCTATGGAATCTTGTTCTTGGGCCATCCCGACATGCGTCGTCTTTACTTGCGCAATGACTTCAAGGGACATCCTTTCCGCAAGGACTGGAAAGGCGACGATAAGTATTCTCTTGAGGAGGATGTGGAACCCGACTACGGATTGCAGTATGACCTTAACAAAAACGGAGAACTCGTTGTTAAGAAGAATGCTCTCTTCACCGATGAAGACTACGTTATCAATATCGGTCCGCAACACCCTGCTACTCACGGTGTGCTCCGCTTGCAAACAGTACTCGACGGTGAGACCGTAAAGCGCATCTATCCGCACCTTGGTTATATCCATCGTGCCATAGAGAAGATGTGGGAGTCGATGACTTATCCACAAACATTGGCTTTGACCGACCGTTTGAATTACCTCGGTGCTATGCAACACCGTCATGCGTTGGTAGGCGTCATCGAGGAAGGCATGGGTATAGAACTGACAGACCGCATCAAGTACATCCGTACTATCATGGACGAGTTGCAACGTCTTGACTCACACTTGCTTTATACTTCTTGTTGCGCTCAAGACCTCGGTGCCTTGACTGCTTTCCTTTATGGAATGCGCGACCGTGAACATGTACTCAACGTGATGGAAGAAACGACTGGTGGACGCTTGATTCAGAACTACTATAGAATCGGCGGTTTGCAGGACGACATCGATCCCAACTTCGTAAAGAACTGCAAAGACTTGGTGAAGTATCTGCGTCCGATGATTCAAGAGTATATGGACGTGTTTGGAGACAATATCATTACGCACAACCGTTTTGAGAACTGTGGCCCGATGAGTCTTGAAGATTGTATTAACTATGCCGTGACAGGTCCTGCTGGACGTGCCTCTGGCTGGAAGAACGACGTTCGCAAGAACCATCCTTACGATATGTATGATAAGGTGGAATGGGAACAGTGCACATTGACTGGTTGCGACTCTATGGATCGTTACCTCGTACACATTAATGAGATGTACCAGAGTTTGAACATCATTGAGCAACTCATTGACAACATTCCCGAAGGCGACTTCTACGTTAAGCAGAAGGCTATCATCAAGGTGCCCGAAGGACAATGGTACTACTCTGTGGAAGGTGTGGCTGGTGAGTTTGGTGTATATCTCGACTCTCGTGGCGACAAGAGTCCTTATCGCATGAAGATGCGTCCTATGGGACTCTCGCTTGTTGGTGCTTTCGACCCGATGTTGCGTGGTCAGAAGATAGCCGACCTTATCGCTACTTGTGCAGCTATCGACGTGGTGATTCCCGACATCGACCGTTAATCGGAATTATTATTCATCAATGAAAAATTAAAAATATATGTTCGATTTTTCAATAGTATCACAATGGTTCGACAGTCTTCTCCGAAACACGCTGGGTCTCGGTGATTTCTGGGCGATCCTCATAGAGTGCGTACTGGTGGGAGTTATCATCCTGACAGCATACGCCTTGCTTGCCATCGCACTGATTTTCATGGAGCGTAAGGTCTGCGCCTACTTCCAATGCCGTTTAGGCCCGATGCGTGTAGGACCTTGGGGAATCTTCCAGGTATTTGCTGACGTGTTGAAGATGCTCATCAAGGAAATCTTCTTCGTTGACAAAGCCGATAAGTTCCTCTATGCATTGGCTCCATTCCTCGTTATCATCGGTTCGGTGGGTACTTTCTCATTCTTGCCTTGGAACAAGGGAGCCACCGTGCTTGACTTCAACGTCGGCATTTTCCTCATTACCGCCATTTCTTCTATTGGCGTATTGGGAGTATTCCTCGCAGGTTGGAGTAGTAACAATAAGTATTCCGTTGTGTCAGCCATGCGTGCTGCCGTACAGATGATTTCATACGAAATGTCGCTTTGTCTCTGTCTCATCACCGCCGTCATTCTGATTGGTTCGATGCAGGTAAGCGAAATCGTTGATTATCAGACAGGTCCTTGGAATTGGCTCATCGTTCGTGGTCATATTCCTGCCATCATCGCATTCATCGTGTTCCTCATTGCAGGTAATGCAGAGGCAAACCGTGGTCCGTTCGATATGGCTGAGGCAGAGAGTGAATTGACAGCCGGTCACCATACGGAGTATTCTGGTATGGGTTTCGGTTTCTTCTACTTGGCTGAATTCCTTAACCTCTTTATCATTTCCGGTATTGCCACCACCGTATTCTTGGGAGGATGGGCACCTATCAACATCGGAATCGAGGTGTTTGACAATGTAATGAACTATATCCCTGGTATTGTCTGGTTCTTGGGCAAGGCATTCGCCGTTGTCTGGCTGCTCATGTGGGTGAAGTGGACATTCCCCCGTTTGCGTATCGACCAGATCTTGAAGTTGGAGTGGAAATATCTGATGCCATTGTCGCTCATCAACCTTGTGCTGATGACCGTCATCGTAGCATTGGGATGGTATATTAATTAATAATAACTAGAAAATACTAGAAATACTAGAATATCTAGCATAACTAGAAATACTAGAATTACAATGGAACAAAATAAATCATATTTCGGCGAACTCTTGGATGGCGTGAAGACATTGGCTACAGGAATGAAAGTAACGATGAAAGAATACTTCACCGCGAAATCTACCGAGCAATATCCAGAGAATCGCAAGACAACGCTGCACATAGCAAGTCGCCATCGCGGTCGCTTGGTTTTCAAGCGCAACGAAGACGGAAGTTACAAGTGCACGGCTTGTACATTGTGCGAGAAAGCTTGCCCCAACGGAAGCATCAAGATCAAGGCCCACATGGCAGAAGATCCCGAAACTGGCAAGAAGAAGAGGTTGCTTGACGACTATCAGTACGACCTTGGCGATTGCATGTTCTGCCAACTCTGTACGAATGCTTGCAACTTCGATGCGATAGAGTTTACAAACGATTTCGAGAACGCTACGTTCGACCGCAACGCACTTGTCCTGCATCTTGACAAAGAGGTGTATCAAGGTGGTTCGTTGCCAAATCTCATTAACGGTGGCGCACCTCTCACTATCGGTAAGTTTAACACCAAAACAAAGTAAGGAATATGGCAAAATTTGTAATGTTTTGCATCTTGGCTGTCATCATCTTAGGTTCAGCCATCATGTGCGTAACGACCAAGAGAATTATGAGAGCTGCCACATTCCTGCTCTTTGTTCTCTTTGGCGTGGCAGGTATTTACTTCCTGCTCGACTATACGTTCCTCGGTGCAGCCCAAATCAGCATCTATGCCGGAGGTATCACGATGATGTATATCTTCGCTATCCAGTTGGTTTCGAAGCGTACGCTTCAAGGACTGCAGGAGCACATCAAGGGCAATCGTGTCCTCGCGGGAGCTTTGGCTGCTCTTATCGGTTTCGGAACGGTAATGATCGTATTTTTCAAGAACAATTTATTCGACCTCATGATGCCTATGGGAGAAGGTACGGAAGTGCCTATGACTGAGATAGGTAAAGCTATGGTAGGTGCCGATAAGTACGGATGGGTATTGCCCTTCGAGTTTATCTCCATCTTCCTGCTCGCCTGCATCATCGGCGGAATCATGATTGCAAGAAAGGAGGATAAGCAATGATACCTGTAGAGTGTTATTTCGCGCTGAGTGCCATGTTATTTTTCATTGGCTTCTTCGGCTTCGTTACACGCCGCAACTTGATTGCGATGCTCATCTCCGTAGAACTCGTGTTGAATGCAGTAGACATCAACTTTGCCGTGTTCAACCGCATCCTCTTCCCCGGTCAACTCGAAGGTTTCTTCTTCACGCTGTTTTCCATTGGCGTGAGTGCAGCCGAGAGTGCCGTTGCTATCGCTATTATCATCAACGTTTACCGCAACTTCAAGAGTGATCAGGTGAACAGTATTGAAAACATGAAATGGTAATTATCTAAGATTATGTACGAATATTCATTTTTGATACTTCTTCTTCCGCTTTTGTCGTTTGTCGTTTTAGGACTTGCGGGAATGAAGATGTCGCACAAGACTGCAGGCCTCATCGGTACCTGTACGCTTGGTGTGGTTACTGCTCTCAGCTATTATGCAGCCTATCAATATTTTACGGCTGCCCGTACTGCTGAAGGCATATACCAAACCTTTGTGCCTTATAATTTCACATGGTTGCCATTGGGCAACTTGCATTTTGACATGGGTATCTTGCTCGACCCAATCTCGGTAGTGATGTTAATCGTCATTTCCACGGTGTCGCTCATGGTACACATTTATTCTTTCGGATACATGCATGGCGAAAAAGGTTTCCAACGTTACTATGCGTTCTTAAGCCTTTTCACGATGTCAATGCTTGGACTTGTATTGGCTACCAATATCTTCCAGATGTATATGTTCTGGGAGTTGGTGGGCGTAAGTTCATATTTGCTCATCGGATTCTATTATCCATTGCACGCTGCCGTGGCTGCTTCCAAGAAAGCATTCATCGTAACGCGTTTCGCAGATATGTTCTTCCTCATCGGTATCTTAATCTTCGGCTATTACACGGAGTCATTCAGTTTCTCATTTGTCCCAGACATCGTCATGGGTTCAGGAACAACTCCATTTATAGCAGGTAGTGCTGCCAAGGCTGTAACAGCTGGGGCGTTCATTCTTCCTACCGCTTTGGTATTGATGTTCATTGGTGGTGCTGGTAAGAGTGCAATGTTCCCATTGCATATTTGGTTGCCAGATGCCATGGAAGGTCCAACTCCTGTATCAGCGTTGATTCACGCTGCTACGATGGTGGTTGCTGGTGTATTCCAAGTAGCACGTATGTTCCCATTGTGGATAGAATATGCTCCACAAGCCATGTCAGTCATCGTATGGATTGGCGTATTTACCGCTTTCTATGCAGCAGCTGTAGCATGTGCACAGACAGACATCAAGCATGTGCTCGCCTTCTCTACCATTTCTCAGATTGCATTTATGATGGTTGCTCTCGGCGTTTGTCTTCCTGGACATGAAAGTGTTCTTGACAATCACACGCAATTGGGTTACATGGCTGGTATGTTCCACTTGTTCACTCACGCCATGTTCAAGGCTTGCTTGTTCTTGGCAGCAGGATGTATCATCCACGCCGTTCACTCCAATGAAATGGCATTGATGGGTGGTTTGCGCAAATACATGCCTATCACGCATATCACATTCTTGATTTCGTGCTTGGCAATTGCAGGTATTCCATTCTTCTCTGGCTTTAGCTCGAAGGATGAGATTATCACTGCTTGTTTTGCTTACAGCCCAGTTGTAGGATGGATTATGACAGGTATTGCAGCCATGACAGCCTTCTATATGTTCCGTTTGTATTATGGTATTTTCTGGGGTACGGAGAACAAAGAGGCTCACGAGCATCATACTCCACATGAGGCTCCATCGTCAATGACAATTCCATTGATTATTCTCTGTTGCATCACTGTGGGAGTTGGTATTTACACCACACTCGGTGGCTTCCTCGGTTGGGGTGGCTCATTCGGTAGTTATGTCAGCGCAAGTGGTCAGGATTATACCATCCACTTCGACCATCAAATTGCATTGACATCAACCATCATCGCCATCTTGAGCATTTGTTTGGCTACTTATATATATAAAGGTGAAAAGCAACCCATTGCCGATCATCTCTATAAGAAGTTTCCAAATCTGTGGCATGCAGCATACAAACGTTTCTATCAAGATGAGATTTGGCAATTCGTGACTCATAAGATTATCTTCCGTTGTGTTTCTATGCCTATCGCATGGTTCGACCGTCGCGTCATTGACGGCACGTTCAATTTCATGGCATGGGGAACCAACGAGGCTGGAGAGTCTATCCGTCCATGGCAGAGTGGCGATGTTCGCCAATACGTAGTATGGTTCCTTACTGGTGCCGTAGCATTAACATTAATCCTGCTTTGCATTTAATCCATAAGAAAAATGAACACATTAAGTTTATTCGTAGTTATTCCCGTCCTGATGTTACTTGGCTTGTGGTTAGCCAAGAACTTAAAACAGGTTCGTGGTGTGATGGTAGTGGGAGCTTCCTGTTTGTTGGCTCTCTCCATCTGGCTGACTGTGTATTTTGTTCAGCAACGTGCGGCAGGAAACACCGACGTGATGTTGCTCACCTATAGCACTCCTTGGTTCAAACCGTTGAACATAGCATACGCTACGGGTGTAGACGGTATCTCCGTGGTGATGTTGCTGCTCTCAAGCATCATTGTCTTCACGGGTACGTTTGCCTCTTGGCAACTCAAGCCACTCACTAAGGAGTATTTCCTTTGGTTCACCCTTTTGTCTACAGGTGTTTACGGTTTCTTTATCTCCATCGACCTCTTCACCATGTTCATGTTCTATGAGGTTGCCCTTATTCCAATGTACCTGTTGATTGGTGTTTGGGGAAGTGGAGCAAAAGAATATTCTGCCATGAAACTGACCTTGATGTTGATGGGAGGTTCTGCCCTACTCATCATTGGTATCTTGGGTATTTACTTCTTCTCTGGAGCAAGTACGATGAATATCATCGAGATTGCTGAGATGCACAATATCCCAGTTGCCATACAGAAGGTATTCTTCCCATTCATCTTCATCGGTTTTGGAGTACTTGGTGCCATGTTCCCATTCCACACATGGTCTCCCGACGGTCATGCTTCCGCGCCCACAGCAGTATCAATGTTGCACGCTGGCGTGTTGATGAAGCTCGGAGGTTACGGATGTTTCCGCGTAGCTATGTACTTATTACCAGAAGCAGCACAAGAGTTGGCATGGATTTTCTTAATCCTCACTACCATCTCCGTTGTATATGGTGCTCTTTCCGCTTGCGTTCAGACTGACTTGAAGTACATCAACGCATACTCATCCGTATCTCACTGCGGTTTGGTGCTTTTCGCCTTGTTGATGACAACTCAGACCGCTTGTTCTGGTGCTATTCTGCAAATGCTTTCTCACGGTTTGATGACAGCATTGTTCTTTGCCTTAATCGGTATGATTTACGGTAGAACTCACACCCGTGATGTTCGCAAATTGGGTGGATTGATGAAGATTATGCCTTTCCTTGCCGTGGGTTATCTTATCGCAGGTTTAGCTAACCTCGGTTTACCAGGTTTCTCTGGTTTTACCGCAGAAATGACCATATTTGTTGGTTCTTTCGAGAACAATGACACATTCCATCGTGTTTGTACCATCATCGCCTGTACATCTATCGTTGTAACAGCCGTATACATTTTGCGTGTGGCTGGTAAGATTTTGATGGGTAAGGTGGCTGATCCTCACTATGAGGAATTGACGGATGCTACTTGGGATGAACGCGTTGCAGTTGCTTGCCTCATCTTCTGTGTAGCAGGTCTCGGTCTTACTCCCTTCTTCTTCAAGCCGATTATCGATAATGCGCTTGTACCTATTCTCTCAGTTATTAATCCCATGTAAAATCAGAAAGATATGAATTACGGACAATTTCTAAATATGGTTCCAGAGGCAACTCTTGTTGCTATCTTGATAATTGTTTTCTTCGCTGATTTTGCGCTGAGCAATAGCGAGAAGAAGCATAGTATTTTGCGCACGATGACACTGATACTCATGGGATTGCAAATCATTCCATGTGTCGTAACAGAATCATCTACGGCATTTGGCGGTTTGTATTTCACGACTCCAGCCGTAAGTGCAATGAAAGTCATCCTCACTGGCGGTACGTTTGTCGTATTGCTTATGGCTCAATCATGGTTGCAAAACCATGAAATCAGCAAACGATATGAGGGCGAGTTTTATATGCTTGTCATCTCTACCCTGTTAGGTATGTACATGATGATGTCGAGTGGACATTTCCTGATGTTCTTCCTCGGACTTGAAATGGCTTCCGTGCCAATGTCATGTTTGGTAGCCATGGATAAGTGGAAGAGGATTTCCGCAGAAGCTGCAGCTAAATATATATTGACTGCCACTTTCTCAAGCGGAATTATGCTCTATGGTATCTCATTTATCTACGGAGCAGTGGGAACACTCTACTTTGATGACATTGCCAAAAACTTGACAGCTACTCCATTGACTATCGCAGGATTGGTATTTACGTTCAGTGGACTTGGTTTCAAACTTTCTCTCGTTCCATTCCACTTCTGGACAGCTGATACCTATCAAGGTGCACCTACCTCTGTTACGGGTTACTTGAGCGTGATTTCTAAGGGTGCGGCAGCATTTGCGTTGTATGCAATCCTCATTAAGGTATTCGCACCGATGGTACTATACTGGGAGTATTTGTTATTCATCGTTATTGTGCTGTCTATTACCATTGCCAACTTATTTGCCATTCGCCAAAACGAACTCAAACGCTTCATGGCATTTAGTTCAATCTCACAGGCAGGTTATATCATGTTGGCTGTTGTAGGCAATTCAGCAATGGGCGTAACAGCATTGATGTTCTACACATTGGTATATGTTGCCGCAAACCTTGCCGTATTTGCAGTCATTAATGTGGTAGAGCAAAACAATGGTGGTGCAACAAACATGGACGATTATAATGGTTTCTACCAGACCAATCCCAAGTTGTCATTCCTCATGACATTGGCTTTGTTCTCCTTGGCAGGTATTCCTCCATTCGCAGGTATGTTTAGCAAATTCTTTGTATTCATGGCTGCTGTCAATGGACACACGCTTGAGAATCCTGTAGGTATCTTTGCGTATGTGGTAGTATTTATTGCCTTGATTAACACTGTTATTTCACTCTACTACTATTTGCTTATCGTGAAAGCGATGTATATTAAGAAGTCGGAAAGACCACTTCCTACGTTTGAAAGCGATGACAGCACCAAATTCGCCCTTGCTATCTGCACGGCAGGTGTTGCATTGTTCGGAATCTGCTCTTATGTATACGACTGGTTGAGTAGCGTAAGTATCGGTGCTTTGTTATAAGCATCCTTATCACACCTAAATAGAAAAAAGATGAGGGATTTATTTAGAATCTCTCATCTTTTTTAATTTTGATAAAATAAACATTCCTTTTATTTTAGGGAGTGTCGCCAAATATTAAGAAACTTTATAACTAATTGATTTGTAATGTGATAGAAATTTTGTACCTTTGTAAGTGATAAGAAAAATCCCCCCGACCACCCTAGGAAAGTGCAAATCGGGGGAATTACAAACCAATT
>JAEEGL011529024.1_pt1 | contig 32413 bp, 25 predicted proteins | sample 9134231 | NCBI WGS metagenome assembly JAEEGL01 (sample SAMN16246548, study PRJNA631951) | gut metagenome | biome: gut microbiome; feature: rumen; material: fiber-attached | host: Bos | place: Iran: Karaj | collected 2018-10 | reverse complement strand
GACCGATGAGGACGGCCGCGGCTTTATCAATATCTTCCATTGCGCGAAGCTGTTCCAGTCTCCGCTGCTGTATTCGACGTTCATGCTTTGGCTGCTGGCCGAGCTGTTTGAGCAGCTGCCGGAGGTCGGCGACCTCGAAAAGCCGAAGTTGGTGTTCTTCTTCGACGAGGCGCATCTGTTGTTCAAGGACGCGCCGAAGGCGCTCAACGATAAGGTTGAGCAGGTCGTGAAGCTGATCCGCTCCAAGGGCGTCGGCGTCTATTTCATCACACAGCAGCCCTCCGATCTGCCGGAGGCGGTGCTTGCACAGCTCGGCAACCGCGTCCAGCACGCGCTTCGCGCCTATACGCCGTCCGAGCAAAAAGCGATCCGCGCCGCCGCCGCGTCGTTCCGCGCGAACCCCGCGTTTAAAACAGAGGAGGTTTTGCAGGCGCTCGGCACCGGCGAAGCCCTCGTCAGCTTCCTCAACGAAAAGGGCATTCCGACCGTCGTCGAGCAGGCGACGATCCTGCCGCCGCAGTCCATGATGGGCATGATCGACGACGACCGCCGCGCCGCCGAGATCGAGGCCGACGAGCTGTACGGCGTCTATGAGGAGGCCGTGGACAAGGAATCCGCCTATGAGATCATCAAGGGCGTGAAGAACGACGAGGCCAAGGCCGAGGAGGAGCAGAAGCAGAAGGAGGCCGAGGAAAAGGAGCGCATCGCCGCCGAAAAGCAGGCGGAAAAGGAAGCGAAGCAGAAGGAGAAGGAGGAGAAGGCCAAAAAAACCGCTGCGTCGAAAAAGTCCTCCAAATCCAAATCGGCGCTGTCCAAGGCCGCATCGAGCACGATGAATACCATCGGACGCGAGATCGGCAAGTCTGTTGCGCGCGGCTTGCTCGGTACGCTCAAAAAGTGGTTTTAAGGCGGGAACAACCCGCCTTTTCTTTTTTTCGACAGAAAAAGGAATTGTGTAAGAATCGTTAAGATTTATATAACCCCTTGAATCTGCTGCCGGGCGGTGCTATACTTTATATAATAATGCACAGGTGAAGGAGGGATTCCTATGGTATTTATCGGGATTCTGTTGATTCTGTTGGGACTGGCTTTTGCCGCCTTGGGCTATTTGATTGCATTTCGCAGAAAGTATGCGTTGATCAATAATTTTGTAGACGACAAGCATCGCGGCAAGTTTGACCAGTCGTATGCGGTACGTACCGGCCTCATCGAGATTTTCTGGGGCATCCTGTCGGTTCTGTTCGGTATTCTTGTGCTGGCGATCCACACGACCGCGTTCACGTGGACAGCCTTCTTGCTCATCGTTCTCGGCACGGCCGCGTCTTTGATCGTCCACACGCTGATTTCGATGAAGAAAGTGAAATAAATCTACACCTATATTTCTGCCGCCCTTTCTTGGAGGGCGGCATTATTATATGAAAGGGACACCGCCGAAACGGTGTCCCATAAGATCGAAGCGTTACGCTTCCACCCTTGCAGACTTTCTTGTCGGGAGCAGGAGCAGCACCACCGTACCGAGTACCAGAACGATCGTCACCGCGAGGCCGCCCTCCAGACCGAACGTACCGCCGTTCATCCATGCGCCTTGCTCCGTCAGCTCCGTGGAGAGCACGGACGGGCCGAAATCCTGTCCGCTGACGAGGATGCCGAGCAGGTTGCCCTGCGTGAAGTTCCACGCCGAATGGAGCGCCGCAATGCCCCAAAGGTTGCCGCGCCGCCATGTATAGACCGACGCGAACGCGCCAAACAGGAACAGGTTGACAAAGGCAAGCGGGGCGATGCCGCTGTTCAGCAGGTGTAACGCCGCAAAGAACAGCGAGTTCAAAACGATTGCCACGATCGGTGCGTAGCGGTTGGCAACGGAATGCATCAAAAAGCCCCGGCAAAGGACTTCTTCGGACATGCCCTGAACGAGGAAGCCGAGAAAGAAGAACACGATCGTCCACGAAAACGTCGGGGAAAGACCGCGCAGCTTTGCCGTGCCGGTGATAAGGCACAGCACCCATGCGAGCGCAAAGATGCCGACGCCGATAAGATAGCCGACCGCGTATTCCCCAAAGGGGTTCGGCCCCGCAAAGCCAAGACCGGACAGCGGACGTTTTTCAAGCTTGGTGCAGTAGATGATGCAGACGACGATCACGACGACGGTGAGGAACAGCGACAGCACGGAAAGCCATGCGGGCTGCGCGTTCAGGATCGTCATGACCTGCTCCATGGCGCTGCTCGGATCGCCGTTTGCGATCACCGTGCCAAGATCGGTGCCGGTAAAGAGCCAAACCATGAGCGCAGGCGTTAGGATGATACTCTGTATGCTTGTCGAAATGATCATCAGCAGCAGAGCGATCAGAATGTCGATGATCCAAACGTGACGCCAACGGGATTTTTTCGCGTCCAACGTCAGCGTTGTTTCGGGAAACAGTTTCATTTTTACCTCCGATTGCGAAAAATCGGCTAAAAGTATAGCACAGCCTATTGCAATTTGCAAGGCGGCATGGTAGAATAGGACAAAATTCAATACTGCCTTATCAAGAGTGATGGAGGGACGGGCCCTGTGAAATCCGACAACCTGCCTTTGGGCAAGGTGCCAATTCCCGCAGCGTAAGCTGAAAGATGAGAGACACGGGCTCATCTTCGGATGAGTTTTCTTTTTGTCATTTGAGGGGCAGAAGAAAGAGGAGACTATGCAAAACTTTTTCACCAGCGAATCGGTCACGATCGGCCATCCGGACAAGATCTGTGACCAGATCAGCGACGCTGTGCTCGACGCGATCCTTGAAAAGGATCCGAAGGCGCGCGTCGCATGCGAAACCGCCTGCACGACCGGCCTTGTGCTTGTGATGGGCGAGATCACGACCGACTGCTATGTGGACATTCAGTCCATCGTCCGCAACACCGTCTGTGAGATCGGCTATGACCGCGCCAAATACGGCTTCGACGGCAGCACCTGCGGCGTGATCGTGGCGCTCGACAGCCAGTCTGCCGATATCGCGCTTGGCGTGGATAAGAGCCTCGAAAGCAAAGCGGGCATCGAAACCGACGATAAGGACACCGGCGCGGGCGATCAGGGTATGATGTTCGGCTTTGCGTGCAACGAAACAAGCTCGCTGATGCCGCTGCCCATCGACCTTGCGCATAAGCTGACCCGCAAGCTCACGGCTGTGCGCCGCGAGGGTAAGCTCCCGTATCTGCGGCCGGACGGCAAATCGCAGGTCACGGTCGAGTACGAGAACGGCAAGCCTGTGCATATCGACACCGTCGTTCTGTCCACGCAGCACGACGAGCAGGTGACGCAGGAGCAGCTGCACAAGGACATTCTGGAATATGTGATCCGTCCGGCGCTGCCCGAAACCCTGTTCGATGAAAAGACGCGTATTTTGATCAACCCGACCGGCCGCTTCGTGATCGGCGGGCCGCACGGCGATTCCGGACTGACCGGGCGCAAAATCATTGTCGATACCTACGGCGGCTATGCGCGGCACGGCGGCGGCGCGTTCTCCGGCAAGGACCCGACAAAGGTGGATCGCAGCGCGTGCTATATGGCGCGCTATATCGCCAAGAACATTGTCGCGGCGGGCTTGGCCGAGCGGTGCGAGCTGCAGCTTGCCTATGCCATCGGCGTGGCGCAGCCGGTTTCCGTGCGTGTCGATACGTTCGGCACCGGCAAGGTTCCGGCGGACAAGCTCGAAAAGGCCGTCCGCAAGGTGTTCGATCTGCGTCCCGCGGCGATCATCGAGACGCTCGATCTCCGACGCCCGATCTATCGCAAGACCGCCGAAAACGGACACTTCGGCAACCCGGCTTTCCCGTGGGAACGCGTGGACAAGACGGACGCGCTGCTCGAAGCCGTAAACGCGTAACAGCACAGTGAAGCGGAGGTCACAATGGCCTCCGCTTTTATCCTTGAAAACGGATACTTTTCGTACAAATTATGAAAATTGGAACATACTACTGGACGGATTTGTGTAAATCGTGTATACTATATAGAAATTTGAAAATGCATCGGAGGAACATGAAATGATCAAATGTTCGGAACGATTGGCGTATGTCCATTCCGACATTCGCGGCCCGCTGTATCAGGAGGCGCTGCGGATGGAGGGCGAGGGGACGAATGTTCTCAAGCTGAACACCGGCAACCCCGGCCGCTTCGGGTTTAAGCTCCCGAATTCCGTGCGGCAGGCGCTTGCGCTGCATATTGATGAGGCCGTGCCGTATTGCGACGTGCGCGGCATGCGCGACGCGCGCAATGTGATCTGCACCTACCACATCGGCCGCGGCTTGCAGGGCATCATGCCGAATGACGTGTTCATCTGCAACGGCGTCAGCGAAGCGGCGTCGATGATCATGGACGCGCTGATCGGCCCCGGCGACGAAATCCTGTTGCCCTCGCCGTGCTATTCGCTGTGGAGCAACAACACGTATCTGTCCGGCGGCACGCCCGTGTTCTATCGCTGCGATCCGAAAAACAACTGGAACCCCGATATCGAGGATATCCAAAGCAAGATCACCGATCACACCAAGGCGATCCTTGTGATCAACCCGAACAACCCGACCGGCGTGGTCTACAGCCATGAAATCCTCGTTGCGATTGCGGATATCGCGCGCAAGAACGGTCTTGTCATTCTGGCCGACGAAATCTATGACCGCCTTGTGATGGACGGCCTCCGGCATGAATCGCTCGGCGCGATTGCGCCCGATGTGCCTTGCGTCACGTTCAACGGCCTTTCCAAGAGCCATATTATCTGCGGCTTCCGCTGCGGCTGGATGGTGTTCTCCGGCCCGAAGGGCGAGCTGGACGAGGTCAAAAACGGCGTTATGAAGCTGGCCTCCATGCGCCTTTGCGGCAACGCCTTAACGCAGCTTGTCATCCCCGCCGCTTTGGTGGACAGCGAAAGCACCCGCGAAATGATCGTCCCCGGCGGACGGCTCTATGAGCAGCGCCGCGCCACCTGCGACGGCCTTGCCAAAATCGGGGGCGTCAGCTTTGTCGAAAACCAGGCTGCGTTCTATCTGTTCCCCGGCCTCGACAAGGAACAGTTCGATTTCGAGGACGGACAGGACTTCGCCATGCAGTTCCTGCATGACTGCCATGTGCTTGTGATCCCCGGCACCGGGTTCGACTGGCATGAGGATATCCGTTTCCGCATCGTCATGCTGCCGGAGCCGACCGTGCTGTCCAAGGCTATGAACGATCTCAAGCATTTCCTTGACCACCACAGAAAATAAAATCGAAGGATAAAAGGAATCGCCGGATGCTCGTCCGGCGATTTTGTATGCGATATAAAACCCGCCTTTCCGGCAAAGGCGGGCAGGGAAAAGCAGAGATTCTGTTACGGGTTAACGGAATAGCTCGTCGCGGTTGAATCGAGCGGCGTTTCGTAAATACTCATCAGATTGTCGCCGCTTTGCGTGATGATATCCTCCGCCAATAGGTCGATAATCTCCATGGACGGCGCGGTGTAGGGCAAAAGCTGTTTCATATATACCTCCGAATCAAATTATACTATGGAATCCTTGTCAGTTTTGCAGTTCGGCAAAATATGCACAAGCTGTTTCATAATAGGCATACAGCGCCTTGCAAAGATTTCGGATGCCGTCGTCCCCATATCGAATACGATCATTCGCATAGCTTAATGCCGCGTATTGGAAGCTGTATGTCTTATCGTTGTACAGTATTGTGAAAGTATACTTATGACTCAACTTCGTTGCGCCGATGTTCGGCTTTTCCACATAGTAGCCTTTGTCGTTGTGACCGACTGTATATTTTCCGCTGTCCGCGTCCGGGATCTTGATGGACTTTGAAAAATACAGCCGGATCGCCGTATCGTTTTGCAGCAGCAGCGTCGCGCCGAGATAGCCGACCTCGGCTGCATCGGCCGGAATGACCGGGTCAAACTGCGCACGATCCACGTACTCGTTCATGTCTTCCAACAAATAATTAGCCTTGAGTTCGACATTATGAAAATACGCGTCTGCATACGTACCGTAGTTCAATAATGCGGCGGCAAACTGACGGGTGGCTTCGGTTTCGGTTTCTTTGTGCCGCATGTTGATGCCCCAGTCGGCCACGCTGTAGGAACAGCGGGAAGCCTCGACTGCGTAACCGTTCTCATCCTTTAGACTAAGCTCGTTTCCGTTGGCGTCATACATGCGCAGCGTAACCTTTTTGTCGATCTCCGCCGCCGGGATATAACGGAAGGGAATGCGATAACCGGCATACTGTTTCACGTATTCGGCATCAGCAACGGTATATGTTTTTGTGATGCTGCCGTCCGAAAGCACCGCCGTTACGCCTGTCGGATCCCCGTTCACATTGACGTAAAAGTTAATGCCGATGGTGCCGTCCAATACCAGTGTGTTCCCGATAAAGACCGCTTCCGGCCCGGTCGGTTCGGGCACGTTCTCCTGCCATACGGCATAAAGCGTCACGGACGTGCGGCCGGTGTACGTGTCACCCGGCTGATAGGCGGCAGTCGCCGCATCTGCGCTTTCCGCCCAGCCGAGGAACGTGAAGCCCTCCCGGACAGGCACATCGTTCGGAATCGTGCAATCCTCGTCTTCCGGCACTTCAATCGCCGACGGCGCGCCGTTTCCGCCGTTTGCGTCAAAGGTGACGGTGTAGGTGGCGGGGGAGACAACAGCACCGGCTTTGTAGAATTGAATAGAGGAACCATTTCCTAAATAGGGCATGAAAACAATGCCATATCTAGATGTAAGCTGCGGCTTAACAGTAAATATTTCCACGCCAATTAGTGTTGTAAGAGTATTGTTGTTGATTGTCCATTTGTAGTTTTGTGCTTCAGATTCCGTTGGTTCTGACACAAGTGACAGCCTTTGGGAAGTAGTACATTCACAGGTTAAGTATCCATCGTTCGTCTGGAAAAGTACGAAATTGTTAGATGATATTATTACTCGGAAAAAGGCATAATCGCCTCCCGCATATACGAATTTTCCTAATTCATTCCGTGCCGGTGCATCACAAGCCTGAAACCCTTTTCCAATGGGAACGACACTCATTATATAGTCGGAACCATTGCATTTACCAATGCATACAACAATATCGCCGTCTTGCAACGCGCTCAAGGAGACAGGGCTGAATTCGGTATTTTCCGCAACATTGACAACCCCTGCTGATCGCAGCGCCCGCACAGCGTTAACGGAATCTGCGGAATCCTCCGGTTCTTCCGAGCCAATCTCCTCGACTGCGTTCGCATCTGTCGCAGTCGATTGATCCGCGTTCTCGTCTGCATCGGCATCCTCTTGCGCTGATTTATCGTTTGTAGCCATATCGCCAGAGAAATCTTTACCCGACGGCTCGTCCGGCACCGGAGCGGAAACCGTATCGCTCGGCTGCTCGTCGATTGGCGCAGCGTCGGGCAGGGGATCGGACGTGTTTTCGCCGGCTTGTATGTCCGGTTCCTTGGTCGGCTCTTCCGGCGGCTCCGTGCCTAAAGCCTCGCCCGGTGCGCCGCTTGCATCTGCATCGTCCTCACCCAGCACACCGTCGGCATCGGGCCGATCTGCGTTGCCGCCGGATGGCGTTTCGTCTGCAATTCCATCGCCGGACGTGCCGACAACGGCGTTTGCTTCGCTGCTGCCTATGGGTTCGGCGGAACCGCTTGCATCGTCATTCGCCTTTTCAGCACCCTGCGAGTCCCTGGCATCCTCCGGCAAAGCATCCTCCCGCTTCTGCTCCGGCTCCTCTGCCGAAACGATTCGCATGGGCAGCACGGAACAGAGCAGCAGTACACACAGACACAGGCAGAAAAAACGTCTTCCCATAAGAAAGAATCCCCCTCTTCACACGTAAATATACTGTATAATAATATATATACAAATAAAACATAGATATTACAATAGGTTCCACATTTTATTAACGAAATGTTTATAAAACAATCGAAAATCAACGTAAAACGAATCATTCTGCAGCAAGACGCCAAAGACACGATATCTGCACGGTTTGCTGCGACATGCACAGCGTCCGTGTAGGACGGACAGAAAAACCGTGTTCTGCAGCGGGGTAAAAATTTACGCGAGAAAAAGGATTTCCGGGCAGAATGCAGAATAAATAAAGGTACGATTTTGCGCCGATCACAGCGACAGGAGGGTTTTCATGCAGGACGGTTCTTTGCGGGTGCAGCGGGAAGAATGGGAAAAGCAGATGCTGTCGCCGTATGCGATGCTGGTTGTCAACACGCGCGGGCGCGAAGTGCCGATGGAAAAGTGCGTTCTGCGCACGGATTTCATCCGCGACCGCGACCGGATCCTGCATTGCAAATCGTTCCGCCGCATGAAGCATAAAACGCAGGTCTTTCTGTCCCCGACCGGCGATCATTACCGTACACGGCTGACGCACACCTTGGAGGTCGCGCAGATCGCGCGGACGATCTCCCGTGCACTGCGGCTCAACGAGGACTTGACCGAGGCCATCGCCATGGGGCACGACCTTGGGCATACGCCGTTCGGTCATGCGGGCGAGGACGTGCTGAATCAGCTTGTGCCGGGCGGCTTCGAGCATAACGTGCAAAGCCTCCGCATCGTTGAGAAATTGGAGTACGAGGGAAAGGGCCTGAACCTCACGTGGGAGGTGCGCGACGGGATCGTGAACCACAAGCGCAGCGGCAACCCGGCGACGGTTGAGGGCAAGGTCGTCTCCTATGCCGACCGTATCGCGTATCTGAACCACGATATCGACGACGCGATCCGCGCGGGCGTGCTGACCGAGGAAATGATTCCCGCGTCGAGCAAGGCACTGTTCGGCGAGACCCATTCCAAGCGGATCAATAACCTGATCATCAATATCGTAGAAAACAGCATGGACAGCCCGATCATTCGCTTTTCGGATGAATACGCGGCGGAATTCAACGTCCTGCGGGATTTCATGTTCGAAAACGTGTACCTGAATCCCGTTGCCAAGCGCGAGGAGGTCAAGGCCAAGGCGCTTGTCGAACGGCTGTTTGAATACTACCTTATGAACCCCGGTCAAATGCCGGCGGACTATCGCCGTTTGATCGAGGAGGACGGAGCGGAACGCGCGGTCGCGGACTTCCTGTCGGGCATGACCGATAATTACGCGATCCGCGATTATGAAAGAATTTTCGTCCCGTCCGGATGGGAAGGGATATAGCGGACTGTGTCTGCCATGAAATTCGCGCCGATGGCGCGAGTGAAATGTATACTTAGGTATGCGCGAAATGACGGCTGCGCCGTCGTGTAATTCCCCGCCTGCGCCGGGAGTGATAAGAAGGAACAGAATGGCATTTCCACAGCAATGGCTCGATGAGCTGTTTTCCAAAAACGACATCGTATCGGTGGTGTCGTCATACGTGGAGCTGAAGCCCAAAGGGAGAAAGCTGTGGGCCTGCTGTCCGCTGCACGGCGAAAAGACGCCGTCGTTTTCGGTCTCGCCGGACAAGCAGCTGTTCTATTGCTTCGGCTGTCATGCGGGCGGTACGGTCGTGCAGTTCATTATGGACATGGAACGGCTGACCTACCCCGAAGCGATCCGCTACCTTGCCGAGCGTGCAAACATGGACATGCCGCATGAGGTCAACGACCGGGAAATGCAGCTGCTCCGTGCGCACAAGAACCGGCTGTATGAGGCGAACAAGGCGGCGGCGCGATTCTACTTTGAATGTTTCGTCGATCCCGAGCTCGGCAAGCCCGGCCGCGAATATGCGACGCGGCGCGGTCTTTCGCCGGAGATCATCAAGCGGTTCGGCATCGGCTATGCGCCGGAGGGATGGGACAACCTTTTAAAGCGACTGACCAAGCAGGGCTTTACGCAAAAGGAGCTGCTGGACGCCGGGCTGCTCGTGCATAATGAGAACAGCGGGCGTGTATACGACGCCTATCGCGGGCGGCTGATTTACCCGATCATCGGCGTGAACGGACAAGTCCTCGGCTTCGGCGCGCGCGTGCTGAACAACGACAAGCCCAAGTATATCAACACCGGCGATACGCCGATCTACAATAAGCGCAACAACCTCTACGGCCTGTATCTGCATAAGAACGAAAAGCTGTCCGATCTGATCATGACCGAGGGGTATATGGATGTGATCGGTCTGTATAAGGCCGGGGTCACCAACGCGGTCGCGTCGCTCGGCACGGCGCTGACGCAGCAGCAGGCGCGACTGCTGAAACGCTACGTTTCCAACGTCTATATCGCCTACGACGGCGATGCGGCGGGCCAGAACGCCACGGTGCGCGGCTTGGATATTCTCAAAAACGAGGGCTTGGAGGTCATGGTGATTTCGTTCCCGGACAACCTCGACCCGGACGAATATGTACAGCGGTACGGCAAGGAAGGCTTTGACCGGCTCAAGGAAAACGCTTACTCGCTGAACGAGTTCAAGGTGTGCTCGCTGGCAAACGGCGTGAATCTGAACGACGAGAACGAGCGTGAGCGTTACGCCATGCAGGCCTGCGCGTTCATCGCCACGCTGCAGCCGATCGAGCAGGAACGGTACTATAAGATCGTTTCAAGCCTGACCGGCTATGCGATGGAGGCGCTCGAAGCGCAGGGACAGCGCAGCGGCGGCATCGTGATCGAAAAACAGCAGTCGATCATCCGAAGCGGCCTCAGGCGACGGCGGGACGATGCGGAAAATGCGCGGTTTGTCACCGAACGGACGCTGCTTTCGGCCTGCGTGCATGAGCGGGACGCGCTGCTTTTAGCAAAGCGCGAGCAGGCGGGACTGCTGCTTCAAAATGCGGCGCTCAAGAACCTGTTCAACGCGCTGTGCGGAAACCCCGATTTGCAGCTGGCGGCGTATGTCGCTACGTTGGAGCAGGCCGATGCGGAAACGGTTTCGGCGCTTCTCAAGGACGAAAGCTCGATGCAGAACCCTATGAAGGCGGCGGGGGACTGCATCCAAAGGCTGCGGGACGAAGCGGGGGAGGCCTCGCTCGAAGAGCTGCAAAAGCGGCTCCTTGCGCCGGAGCTGAAGGCGGAGGAACGTACCGCGCTGCTGACGGAAATTCAAAAACGCATTAAAGAAAACAAAGCGGCCAAGTGACCGCGGCCCAAACAGAAATACAGACCGACATTTCACAGGCAGGGTATGCAAAGGAGACGGGAAATGGCAAAGGATACAAAGAAGGACGTTCAAAAGAAAGACCCGATGGTCGAGGTGCAGAAGCTGATCGAAGTCGGCAAGCAGAAGGGAATTCTGACATACGGCGAGGTCATGGACGCGCTGAACGAGCTCGACCTCGATCAGGAGCAGATTGAAAAGATCTACGCTGAATTCGAGGAACAGAACATCGACATCGTTGAGGAAATCGAGGTTCCGGAGGATATCAACGAGGAAATCGCACAGCTCGAAACCGTGCTGGCCTCCAACGAGGGCATCAATATCGACGACCCTGTGCGTATGTACCTCAAGGAGATCGGCAAGGTTCCGCTGCTGACGGCGGAGGAGGAAATCGAGATCGCGGAGCGCATGGCAAACGGCGATCAGGACGCCAAGCATCAGCTGGCCGAGGCAAACCTGCGCCTTGTCGTGTCGATTGCAAAGCGATATGTCGGCCGCGGCATGCTGTTCCTCGACTTGATACAGGAGGGCAATCTGGGCCTTATCAAAGCGGTCGAAAAGTTCGACTACCGCAAGGGCTATAAGTTCTCGACCTACGCGACATGGTGGATTCGGCAGGCGATCACCCGTGCGATTGCCGATCAGGCGCGCACGATTCGCATTCCCGTGCACATGGTCGAGACGATCAATAAGCTGATTCGCGTGAACCGGCAGCTGATCCAGGAGTACGGCCGCGATCCGCGCCCGGACGAGATCGCCAAGGAAATGGGCATTTCGGAGGAGAAGGTGCGTGAGATCATGAAGATCGCGCAGGAGCCGGTGTCGCTCGAAACGCCGATCGGCGAGGAGGATGATTCGCACCTTGGCGATTTCATTCCCGACGACGACGCGCCCGCGCCAGCCGACGCCGTGGCAAGCTCGCTTTTGAAGGAGCAGCTTTCCGAGGTGCTCGCCACGCTCACCCCGCGCGAAGCAAAGGTATTAAAGCTGCGCTACGGCCTTGAGGACGGCAAGGCAAGAACCTTGGAGGAGGTCGGCAAGGAATTCAACGTTACGCGTGAGCGCATCCGCCAGATCGAAGCAAAGGCGCTCCGCAAGCTCCGCCACCCCTCGCGCAGCAAGAAACTTAAGGATTTTTTGGAGTAATCTATTTGAAATATTGATTATTGGAGAGCAGGATGTATAAGAAAGTATCGACCGACATGAATTTCGTCGCGCGCGAGCTCGAAACCCTCGCGTTCTGGAAGGAAAACAAGGTCTTTGAAAAGAGCGTGGCGCTGCGCAAGGGCGCGCCGACCTACACGTTCTTCGACGGGCCGCCGACCGCCAACGGCAAGCCGCATATCGGCCATGTCTTAACGCGCAGCATCAAGGACTTGATCCCGCGCTATAAGACGATGAAGGGCTACGACGTGCTGCGCAAGGCCGGTTGGGACACGCACGGCCTGCCCGTGGAGCTCGAAGTCGAGAAGATGCTCGGCCTCGACGGCAAGGAGCAGATCGAAGCCTACGGCGTCGAGCCGTTTATCAAGGCGTGCAAGGAGTCCGTCTGGAAGTACGAGAGCCAATGGGAGGAGATGTCCGACCGCGTCGGCTACTGGTGCGACATGAAGGACCCGTACGTCACCTACCACGATAACTATATCGAGTCCGAATGGTGGGCGCTCAAGACGATCTACGAAAAGGGACTGCTGTATAAGGGGCACAAGATCGTGCCGTACTGCCCGCGCTGCGGAACGGCGCTGTCGAGCCACGAGGTCGCGCAGGGCTATCACGATGTCAAGGAAACCTCCGCCATCGCCAAGTTCTATCTGAAGGACGGCAGCGGCGTCGCGTTCCTCGCATGGACGACGACCCCATGGACGCTGCCTTCCAACGTTGCGCTCTGCGTCAACGCGCATGAAACCTACGTCAAGGTGCGCAAGGGTGAAGCCGTCTACATCATGGCGGAGGCGCTTGTAAACACCGTTCTCGGCGAGGATGCCGAAATCCTTGACCGCTTCCTCGGGAAGACGCTGGAGGGCATGGAGTATGAGCCGCTGTTCAACCTGCCGGTCAACTTCATGGGCAAGAAGGGCTATCGCGTCGTGTCCGACAATTATGTCACGCTGACCGACGGTACCGGCATCGTCCATATCGCCCCGGCGTTCGGCGAGGACGACAACCGCGTCGGCAAGGACTGGCAGCTGCCGTTTGTGCAGTTCGTCAACGCAAGCGGCCACCTGTGCGGCGGCACGCCGTGGGACGGCCTGTTTGTGAAGGAAGCGGACAAGCCGATCCTCGAAGCCTTAAAGGAAAGCGGCAAGCTGTTCGCCGCGCTCCCGTTTGAGCATAGCTATCCGTTCTGCTGGCGCTGCGATACGCCGCTGATCTACTACGCCCGCGAGAGCTGGTTCATCAAAATGACCGCGGTGAAGGACAAGCTGATCGCGTTCAACCGTTCGGTCAACTGGATGCCGGACACGATCAAGGAAGGCCGTATGGGCAACTTCCTCGAAAACGTGATCGACTGGGGCATCTCCCGCGAACGCTATTGGGGCACGCCGCTGCCCGTGTGGACGTGCGAATGCGGGCATGTTCATGTGATCGGCAGCCGGCAGGAGCTTCGTGCGATGTCGGATAACTGCCCTGAAAATATTGAGCTGCATAAGCCGTACATCGATCAGGTCAACGTCTATTGCCCCGAGTGCGGCAAGCGCATGAAGCGCGAACCTGTCGTGATCGACTGCTGGTTCGATTCCGGCTCGATGCCGTTTGCACAATGGCATTATCCTTTCGAGAATAAGGAGATCTTTGAAAAGCGGTATCCGGCGGCGTTCATCTCCGAAGCTGTCGATCAGACCCGCGGCTGGTTCTATACGCTGCTCGCCATCGCAACGTGCCTGTTCGACAAGGCGCCGTTTGAAAACTGCTTGGTGCTCGGCCTCGTCTGCGATAAGGACGGCAAGAAGATGTCCAAGCATATCGGCAACGTCGTTGCGCCGAAGGACGTGCTGGATAAGCAGGGCGCGGACGCCGTCCGCTGGTATTTCTATACCGCCTCGGCACCGTGGCTGCCGTCGCGCTTCTCCGGCGAGAACGTGTCCGAGTATCAGCGCAAGTTCATGTCAACGCTGTGGAATACCTATGCGTTCTATATCCTCTACGCCGATATCGACAAGTTCGATCCGACGCAGCATGAACTGAAGCGCGAGAATCTCACGCTGATGGACAAGTGGATCCTCTCGCGGCTGCAGACGCTGATCAAGACCGTGGACGACGATCTGGAGAACATCCGCATCACCGAGGCGGGCCGCGAGCTGCAGGCGTTCGTGGACGAGCTTTCCAATTGGTACGTGCGCCGCTGCCGCGACCGGTATTGGGGCTCGGAAATGACCGACGATAAAGAAGCGGCATATATGACGCTGTTCACTGCGCTGAAAACGCTGTCGCTGCTGTCCGCGCCGTTCGTGCCGTTCATGAGCGAAGCCATGTATCAGAACATGGTGCGCACCGTCGATCAGACCGCGCCCGAATCCGTGCATCTGTGCGATTTCCCGGTGGCCGATGAGAGCTTTATCGATGCCGAGCTCGAAGCAGGCATGGAGCGTGTACTCGATATCGTTACGCTCGGCCGTGCCGCGCGCAACACCGCGTCCGCCAAGATCCGTCAGCCGCTGGCCGAAATGTTCGTGCAGGGCGACGCCTTGACCGATGCCGAGACAGCGATTGTGGCCGACGAGCTGAACATCAAGAAGGTCACGTTTGTTGAGGATGCTTCGGGCTTCATCAGCTATCAGACCAAGCCGCAGCTTCGTACCTTGGGGCCGCGCTACGGCAAGCTCTTAAAGAAGCTGTCGGCGTATCTCGCGCAGGACGGCGTCGGCGACGCCATCGTAGCCGCCCATAACCGCGGCGAGGACTACTCGTTTGACCTCGAGGGCACGACCGTCACCCTCGGCAAGGACGATGTGTTGGTGTCCGCACAGCAGAAGGCGGGCTTCGTGTCCGAGAGCGACAACGGCGTGACCGTCGTGCTGAACACGAACCTGACCCCGGCGCTGATCGAGGAGGGCAATGTCCGCGAGATCACTTCCAAGCTCCAGACCATGCGCAAGGAAGCGGGCTTCGAGGTCGCCGATCATATCACCATCGGTTACGATCCGGCCTCCGCGCTTGCCGCGCTGCTGGAAAAGAACAAGGCGCAGATCGCGTCCGACACGCTCGCCGACGAGGTTCGTCCGATCCTTTCCGGCTATGAAAAGGCATGGAGCATCAACGGCACCGAGCTGACGCTGTCGGTGGAAAAGCGATAACTGCAAAAGCAACAGGGAGACGCCCGACGCGCCTCCCTTTTTCCTTACCCGCATCACAGAAAAAACGATTGAAACAAACCCGGATTCGCGCTATAATGCAGTAAAAGTGAGAGTTTTCGGAAGGAGCGAGAAACAGACATGATTTCTCTGATCATTTCCCTTGCGGTGCTGCTGATCGGCTTTTTGGTGTATGGCCGGATCGTGGAAAAGGTGTTCGGCCCGGACGGCCGGCAGACGCCCGCCGTTGCCATCAACGACGGGGTGGACTGCGTCCCCATGAAGCCGTGGAAAGCCTTTTTGGTGCAGCTGCTGAACATTGCGGGCACCGGCCCGATCTTCGGCGCGCTGATGGGCGCTTGCTTCGGCCCTGTGGTGTTCTTGTGGATTGTGCTCGGCTCGATCCTCGGCGGCGCGGTACACGATTACTTTTGCGGCATGATCTCCAGCCGGCACGAGGGCGCTTCGATAGCCGAGCTGTCGGGCCTGTATCTCGGCCCGGTGGCAAAATGGATCATGCGCATTTTCTCCGTCGTACTGCTGGTGCTGACCGGTACGGTATTTGTCAACAGCCCCGCCGCGCTGATCGCGCGTTTGACGCCGAGCTTCATGAACGAGACCTTTTGGATCGTCGTGATTCTGCTCTACTATGTGGCGGCGACGCTGCTGCCGATCGACAAGCTGATCGGCAAGCTCTATCCGGTGTTCGGCATCATTCTGATCGTCATGGCCGTCAGCGTGCTCGGCGGCATCTTCATCGGCGGCTATACGATCCCCGAACTGACGCTGCAAAACCTCCATCCGGAGGGCTTGCCGGTGTGGCCGTACATGTTCGTCACGGTCGCCTGCGGCGCGATCTCCGGCTTCCATGCCACGCAGTCTCCGATGATCGCCAAGTGCATCACAAGCGAAAAGCAGGGGAGAGCCGTTTTCTACGGCGCGATGATCGCCGAATCCGTGATTGCGCTGATCTGGGCGGCGGCGGGCGTCGCGTTCTACGGCGCGACCGACCTTTTGAACAATGCCCTGTCCACGCTCGGCCAGTCCGGCACCATCTATGAAATCGCAAACACCATGCTCGGCTTGTTCGGCGGCGCGCTGGCGGTGGTCGGCGTCGTGGTGTGTCCGATCACGTCCGGCGATACCGCGTTCCGCAGCGCACGATTGATATTGGCGGAGATCACCAAGCTCGACCAAAAGAAGATTCGCAACCGGCTGCTGATTACGGTTCCGCTGCTCGGCGTCGGTGCGATCCTCACGCAGCTGGATTTCAACGTGCTGTGGCGCTATTTTTCGTGGAGCAACCAAACGCTTGCCATGGTTGCGCTTTGGACGATCACGGCGTATCTGGTGAAAACGAAAAAGACGTGGACGGTTTCTCTGATCGCCGCCTTGCCCGCCGCCTTTATGTCGGCGGTCAGCCTCACGTATATTTTGATGGCAAGCGAGGGCTTCGGCTTGCCGCAGATCGTTGCCTATCCTGCGGGCGCTTGCTTTGCCGCCGCGCTGTTTGCGGTGTATCTTGTTCTGTCGGTTCGCAAAGCGGCAAAAGAAAATAAGCGGTAAAGAAGACGGCGGCTTTGCCGTAAACAGCCCCAATGCGCTTGACTTTTTGCGTAAATGTGGTATACTGATAACACTTTGAGAGGATTTCGGAAGCAGTACCGTTTATCGGCACGGCAAAGCGAGCGACCGGGTGGTGAGAGGGTCGCGCCGTGTACAGCGGGAAGACCGCCGGAGGATCGAAGCGGGTGCGCCCGATATTGCGCAAAGAGTCCCAAACAGGGTGGAACCACGCGTTGCTGCGTCCTTGTGTTTTTCGCAAGGACGCTTTTATTATTTCAAAATCATAATACTTTGGAGGATTACCGATATGCAAATCACGTTCCCCGACGGTTCCGTGCGGGAATATGAAAACGGAACAAACGCTCTCGATATCGCCGCATCTCTTTCGCAGGGACTGCGCAAGGCTGTGATCTGCTGCGAGATCGACGGCAAGCGCGCCGACGCGTTCATGCCCATCGAAAAGGACTGCTCGCTGAAGCTGCTGACCTTCGAGGATGAGGACGGCCGTTGGACCTATCGCCATACCGCGTCCCATATCCTTGCGCAGGCCGTCAAGCGCCTGTGGCCGGAGGTCAAGCTCGCCATCGGCCCCGCCATCAAAGAGGGCTTCTACTACGACTTCGACGCGCCGTTCACATTCTCGACCGAGGATTTCAAAAAGATCGAGAAGGAGATGGAGCGCATTTCGCGGGAAAATCTGCGCCTCGAACGGTTTGAGCTTCCGCGTGAGGAAGCGGTCAAGTTCATGGAGGAGAAGGGCGAGCCGTATAAGGTCGAGCTGATCAACGATCTGCCGGAGGGTGAGCCGATCAGCTTCTACCGGCAGGGCGAGTTCGTCGATCTCTGCGCCGGCACGCACGTTTCCACGACCGCGCGCATCAAGAATATCAAGCTGCTGTCCGTTGCGGGCGCGTATTGGCGCGGCTCCGAAAAGAACAAGATGCTGCAGCGCATCTACGGCACCGCGTTCGAAAAGAAAGAGGATCTGCAGGCGTACTTAACCAAGCTGGAGGAAGCCAAAAAGCGCGACCACCGCAAGCTCGGCAAGGAGCTGCATCTGTTTATGACGGATGAGCTCGTCGGCAAGGGTATGCCGATGTTCCTGCCCAAGGGCTACACGCTGTGGCGCATCCTCGAAAACTATATCCGCGATAAGGAAATCAAATCCGGCTATCAGCATGTTCTGACGCCGTGCATCGGCACCGTCGATCTCTATAAGATCTCCGGCCATTGGGATCACTATCAGCAGAACATGTTCCCGGCCATGAATGTTGAGGACGAAACCTACGTGCTGCGCCCGATGAACTGCCCGCACCACATGCGCATCTATGCCAACTCGCCGCACTCCTACCGCAACCTGCCGGTTCGCATCGGTGAGATCGCGCACGACTTCCGCTATGAAGCGTCCGGCACGCTGAAAGGCATCGAGCGCGGACGGCATTTCTGCCAGAACGACGCGCACCTGTTCGTCACGCCGGAGCAGATCAAGGACGAATTTGCCAAGGTCGTCGATCTGATTTTCACAACCTATAAGGATTTCGGCATCACCGATTACCGCTGCGTCCTGTCCCTGCGCGACCCCGCGGATAAGGTCAAGTACCACGACGACGACGAGATGTGGAACACCGCAGAGAACGCCCTGCGCGAGGTGCTGAACGAGATCGGCCTCGAGTACACCGAGGAGATCGGCGAAGCCGCGTTCTACGGCCCGAAGCTCGACGTCAACGTTACGCCTGCCGTCGGTGCGGAATACACGCTGTCCACCTGCCAGCTCGACTTCTGCCTGCCCGCCCGGTTCAACCTGACCTACATCGACAAGGACGGCAAGGAGCGCACGCCGGTCGTGCTGCACCGCGCGATCCTCGGCTCGCTCGACCGCTTCATGGCGTATCTGATCGAGGAAACGATGGGCGCGTTCCCGACATGGCTCGCCCCGGAGCAGGTTCGCATCCTTCCGATCACCGACCGTACCGTGGATTATTCCAACGAGCTGGCGGCCAAGCTGGACGAATACGGCCTCCGCGTCGAGGTGGACGCACGCAACGAAAAGATCGGCTTCAAGATCCGCGAAGCACAGATGCAGAAGATCCCGTACATGCTTGTCATCGGCGACAAGGAAGCCGAGGAAGGCACCGTCGCGGTTCGCTCCCGCAAGGAGGGCGATCTCGGCGCTATGGCGATCGACGCGTTCATCGCCAAGATCACCGAGGAAGTCCGCACCAAGAGCAAATAAGACCATATCGCTATCTATGGATCGCTCCGCTTTGGGGCGATCCTTTGTCATGCGCGGAAGAATAACCTTGACGATAGCCCGCAAATGGCGTAAAATAAACAACATGGAAACCTATACGCATACCGAATCCAAACCCGCATACGGATGGCTTGCTCTGGCGGCGCTTGCAACGGCGCTGCTGATGGCGGTCGCCTTTTTGACGGTGCCCGTCATGGACATGGGGGAGGAAGCCTACGCTGCGGCAACGGCCGTTGCCATGACGTATAACCTGCGTCTGCTGCTGATCGTGCCGCTGCTGTGCGTTGCGCCCGCGCTGTGGGCGAGATGTGCGTTCCGTGTGCATCCATGGACGCTCGGTGTGCTGACCGTGCTGGCGTATGTCGTTGCCTTCGGCATGACAAGGGACGCGCTGTCCGCGCTTTCGGGCACGCTGCTGATCGCTCCCGCCGGGATTCTGCTCTATGCCATGCAGAGACGGAAAATGAGCAATTTTGCCACGGTGTTCTATACGTCGATCATCCTGCTCGGCGGGCTGTTCCTTTGGATCGGGCTGAAGCCGCGCATCACCAACGGCGACGCATTCTATCCGCTGCGGCAGTATGCGGAGGCCGTAACCGTCACGACAAATGAGCTGATCAGTATGCTCGGCCTTACGGAGGAGCAGATCGCCAACAGCGAGTTTGCCCGCATCAAGGATATGCTGACGGACTTAAAGCTGTATCCGGAATCCTACATGATCGAGCTGCTGTATTATCCTGCGGCGCTCGCGGCCTTGGCAAGCGGGCTTTTATCGCACCTGTTCAACAAGCGAAAGACGGTGGATCTAACGCCGCTGCCGCCGTTTGCCGAATGGAAGGTAGAAGCGCCGTATTTCTACGGCACGCTGGCGCTGTCGGTTGTTTCGTATGTGCTTGCCTTGTCGGGCGTCAGCTATGGCAACGGCTTGCTCAGCATCGCTTATGCCCTGTGGATCCTGCCGATGAGCCTCGCCGGGCTGTGCGCCGTAAAGCGGATGACGACCGGGAGACCGTGGCTGTTCGCTGTTGCCTGCGTCTTTACCGGCATGTTCTTTTCGATGGCGGGCATGCTGCTTGCCACGGTCGGCACACTCAGCTTTATGCATGAGCAAATGCGAAAGCGGATGGAGGAGCGGAAGAAATGAAACAGTATCAAGGGTATCTGATCTTTCTCGGCGTATTCTTGGCGCTTGCGGCGGCGGTGTTTGTGCCGTTTCACCAATACTGGTATGCGCTCGGCGTGCTGCTCGGCGGCATGGTGCTGTTTGCGGTAACGCTGATCTGGCTTTCGATGATCTCGCAGAAGCAGCAGGAGCGGATGGATCGCGTATTCCGCGAGAACGATTCCGCCGTGGCGCTGCTTGTCAACGAGGTCACGGTTCCGGCGCTGCTGTTCGATCCGGATACCGGTCGGATCGTTTGGCGCAACCCCGCTTTCCGGCAGATTTACGACGGTCGGAACATCACCGATATTCTGGAAACCTACAACCCGTCGCGTCCCGCCAATTCGCTGAACGAGGAGATCGGCGGCAATGCGTATCAGGTGCTGAACCTTGTCGTGCCGCGTCGCCACGAAAAGCAGCTGATCCTGCAATACTGGCTCGACCGCACCGAGGCCGCGCACTATCAGCGGCTCTATACCGAGCAGCGCCCCTATACCGCGCTGGTCTATGTCGATAACTATGAGGAGCTCACACGCGATTCGCAGATTCGCAGCACGGCGGTGCTGGCCGAGGTCGAACGGCTCGTTTCGGAGCTTTGCAAGCGGCTCGGCGGCGTTTATCGCCGGTATGAAAACGGACGCTTTTTGTTAATCATCGAGGCCAAGCAGGCCGCGCAGCTCGAGCAGGAAAAGTTCCCGCTTTTAGAAGAGGCGCATCGGATCGACACCGGCTCCGGCACGGTCGTGTCGCTGTCGATGGCGCTCGGCATTGCGCCGCGCCTCAACCAGTCCGAGCAGGATGCGCGGCAGGCAATGGAGCTGGCGCTCGGCCGCGGCGGCGATCAGGTCGTCGTCAAGGACGGGCAGGACTATCGCTTCTACGGCGGGCGGCGGCTGCAGGACGCGCGCCAGTCCCGCGTCAAGGCGCGTCTGTTCTCCAAGGCTTTGGCGCAGCTGTTTGAAAACTCCGGCGATGTGTTCATCATGGGCCACAAGAACTCCGATATGGACTGCTTCGGCTCCGCACTCGGCATTATGACCTGCGCCAACCATATCGGGCGCCATGCCTATATCATCATCGAAGGGCCGAACACGATGATCGAGGACGCGCTCGGCCGCATGGAATCCGACGGCTCGGCAGCGGGCCTGATCATCCATCCGGACGAAGCCGCCGAAATGATGACCTCCACATCGGTGCTCGTTGTTGTCGATACGCAGCGCGCATCGAATACCGTTGCGCCAGAGCTTTTGGAGCGCGGCGAGCGCATCGTGGTCATCGACCACCACCGCCGCAACGCCGATTACATCGACAATGCCACGCTGCATTATCTCGAATCCCGTTCCTCGTCTGCGAGCGAGATGGTCACGGAGGTTATGCAGTACTTTGCGGATAACGTCAAGCCCTCGTCATTCACATGCAGCGCGCTGCTCGCCGGCATCACGACCGATACCAAGCAGTTTGCGTTCAACGTCGGCTCGCGCACATTTGAGGCCGCGGGCTATTTGCGCCGCAACGGTGCGGACCTCGGCTCGGTCAAGTCGATGTACCAGAACGACTACGAAAGCTATGTGCATTGCGCAAACGTCGTCGAGCGCGCAACGATCCGCAAGAGCGGGATCGCCGTGTCCTATTGCGAAAAGACCGTGCCGGACAGCCGCTTAATCTCCGCACAGGCGGCGGATGAGCTGCTCGGCATTCGCGGCATCCGCGCGGCATTCGTGCTCGGCGAGACACCGGAGCTCGTTTCGATTTCCGGGCGCAGCTTCGGAGAGATCAACGTGCAGGTGATATTGGAGAAGCTCGGCGGCGGCGGCCATCTGACGATGGCGGGCGCGCAGATCATGGGTGCATCATGGCAGGAGGCCATGGAAAAGCTGATGCCGTTGATCGAGCAGTATGAACAGGAAAATACCGACATTTGAGAAAGGCAGGTACCGAATATGAAGGTTTTGTTGGGACAGGATGTGAAAGGAACGGGCAAGAAGGGTGAGATCGTCGAGGTCAGCGACGGTTACGCGAGAAACTTCCTGCTCCCGCGCAAGCTTGCGACCCCCGCGGATGCGGCGGCCGTCAACGCGGCGAATATCCAGAAGAGCGCGGCGCAGCACCGTAAGTTCACGGCGGGCGTCAAGGCGCGTGAGAATGCCGCACAGCTGGAGGGAAAGCGCGTCACGATCCATGCCAAGGTCGGCGAGAATGGCAAGCTGTTCGGCGCGATCACGGGCAAGGAGGTCGCTGCGGCGCTGAAGGAACAGCTCGGCGTCGAGGTGGATCGCAAGAAAATCTCTGTGGATCCGATCAAGACAACCGGCGAATATACCGCAAAGCTCAGCCTGTTTGAGAACGTTTCGACGACGCTGCGCGTGATCGTCAGCGAATAACCCCGCATGGAACAGCCACAACAGCCGCAAACCGAAGCCCGACGCGACATCGAGCGCGCTCTGCCGAACAATCTGGAGGCGGAACGCTCGGTGCTCGGCGCTATGCTTATCGAGGTGGAGGCGCTCGACGCGATGATTGAGCAGCTCCAGCCCGAGGACTTTTATTTGGCGGCACATAACTATATCTTTGCGGCCATGCGCGATACGCGCTTAAACGGCCACGCGGTAGATTTGATCACGCTCGGCAACACGCTGGAGCGTGCGGGCAAGCTCGACGCCATCGGCGGTGTCATGTATCTGACCGATCTGATGAAGTTCGTGCCGACTGCGGCCAACGTCCAGTATTATGCCGCCATCGTGCAGGAACATTCGATGCAGCGGCAGATGATCAAGCTCGGCAACGAAATGATCCGCGACGGCATGGACGATCAGAAGTCCGTCGAGGAATCGCTCAATTCCGCCGAGCGCAAAATCTACGATATCACGATGCGCAAGTCCGAGGATTCGCTGTCCCCCGCAAAGGATATCGTGCCTGCGACGCTGAACCAGATCGGCGAGCTGATCCAACGCAAGGGCAAGCTGACCGGCATCGCTACCGGCTTTTCTAAGCTCGATCGGCTCACCAACGGCCTGCAAAAGAGCGATTTGATCATCCTTGCCGCGCGTCCTGCTATGGGCAAATCCGCGTTTGCCATGAACATCGGCCAGTATGCCGCCCTGCATGACAGCCGCGCTGTCGCCGTGTTCAGCTTGGAAATGAGCAAGGAACAGCTGATGATGCGTATTCTTTGCACCGAGGCGGGCGTAGATTCGCAGAAGATCAAGGACGGCTCCTTGGATGACGCCGAAACGCAGCGCCTCATGGAAGCCGCGACAATGATGCAGGCGACTAAGTTCTACATCGACGATACGCCGGGCGCGACCGTCGCCGCGATCCGTTCCAAATCCCGCCGCTTGCAGGCGCAGCAGGGGCTTGACCTGCTGATCATCGACTATATGCAGCTGATTCAGGGAACCGGCATGGGGCAGCGCAAGAGCGATAGCCGCGTGCAGGAGGTTTCCGACATGACGCGTGCCTTGAAGCTGCTCGCCCGCGAATTGCAGGTGCCGATCATTCTGCTTGCACAGCTCAACCGCGGCCCGGAAACGCGTCAGGATCACCGGCCTATGGTGTCCGACCTGCGCGAATCCGGCTCGATCGAGCAGGACGCGGATATGGTCATTCTGCTGTATCGCGCGTCGGTTTACGACAAGGACGCCGGAAACGAGTCCGAAGCCATCGTTGCCAAGAACCGTCACGGCCCGACCGAGACGATCAAGCTCGCGTTTGAAGGCCAGTATACCCGCTTCCGCACGCTCCTGGAAGAGGGCGAGATGCCGTAATCCTTTTAGACAAAGAGAAAGCGAGGCTTTTGTCGGCCTCGCTTTCGTCTACATGTTTTTAATGCAGCGCCTTTGTCGGACATGCCTTGGTACATTCAAAGCAGAGAATACATTCGGTGCCGTTTTCGCGCTTGCGGCTCGGATCGTTGACCGCTACATTCATCGGGCAGACGCGCAGGCATTTATTGCAATGCACGCACTTCGACGTGTCGCATTGGATCCGCAGCAGGGAAAAATAGCTCATCGGCTTTAAGAATACGGTGACGGGGCAGAGGTACTTGCAGAATGCGCGGTTGTCCTTCAATAGCAGCGCCAACGCAATGCCGACGCCGTAGTAGACCGCGTTGCCGATTAGAAACGCCCAGAACAGGATCGTTTCTTTTTCCTGAATGTGCAGCAAAAACAGCGCCGATACGAACGCAAGCGAGAGCCCGAACATCACATACCGCAGCCAACCGAATTTCTTTCGCGGATAGCGCGGCGTTTTATAGGGCAGCAGATCGAGCACCATCGCCGTCCAACACGCGTACCCGCACCAGCCTCGGCCGAAAAGCAACGGCCCGAAGATCTTGGCGACCGCATAGTGGATCGTGGCGGCTTCGAATACGCCCGAAAACAGGTAGTACCAAAAGCCCTCGAGCTGCATGTTCTCCCGCCCGATCAGGCCGAGATAGACCAGCATATACGTGCCGACCGCAAACTGCACAAATCGCCGCGCGTGCTTCCATCCAAAGGTATACAGCGCAAGCCCTGTGGCGATGCAGAGACCGATATAGCTGAAATTGAACAGATAAAACAGATTATCCTTTGTCAGCCACAGCACAACGGCGACCGTCTCAAACACCGCGAGCAGCAGCGCCGGTAACCACAGCCTTTTCAAAATCGAACGCATATCCCCCTTAACCCCTCTTTTTGCGCATTTTTCTTCACGCCCTTATTGTAGCATAAACCGATCAAAAAGCAATGTCTTTTCCGTTGCATCCACCCGTATGTCCGCAACCGGTCGTTGTACGGCGTGGTGCCGATTACACGTTTGTGTCCTCGTTTTCATACAGCAGCGTCAGACTATCCGGCAGCGCGGTGATCTTCTCCTTGATGAACAGCGGATACAGATATGTTTTTGAAAGCGTCTCAAACGGCAGCCAAGTAAACGTTTGCCGATGCTCGCGCTCCCGGTGCATGAACGTATCGCCGCGCGACATGAGAGATTCCTCCGGCTCGATCAGATAGTAACAGCATAGCTCATGGTAGCGGTTTTGTGACACGTCCTCGGTGAAGAAGCTCTGCACCAGCCACAGCGGGCGCACAAGCTTCGCTTCGATGTCAAGCTCCTCTCGACATTCCCGCAGAACGGCGGCTTCGAATGTTTCCCCAAGGCGCACGCGTCCGCCGGGAAGGTAATAGTACGGCGAACGCTCGTCCCGCATTGCAAGCAGCTTGCTGTCGTGCAGAAGCACGGCCGCGACACGCACGTTGAACACACCGTCGGGGCAGGGAAAGGTCAGATCCATTGTACAGTACGCTCCTATTTGGCGAGGACGAAAAACCGTCCGTATATCCGGATACAACAAAGACCCCACCGAAATGGGGCCTTGCTGCTTTGCAATGGGTTCCAAGGAGAGAAATTATCTCTTGGAGAACTGGGGCGCACGGCGGGCTGCATGCAGACCGTACTTTTTGCGTTCCTTCATGCGCGGGTCACGGGTGAGGAACCCGGCCTTCTTCAGAACCGCACGATAGTCGGGGTCAACGGTGAGCAGCGCGCGGGCGATGCCGTGACGGATCGCACCGGCCTGACCGGTCGTGCCGCCGCCGAAAACATTGACGTTCACGTCGAACTTGTCGAGCGTGTTGGTCAGTACGAGCGGGGAACGGACGATCATCTTCAAGGTCTCCAGACCGAAGTAATCGTCGATCTCACGCTTGTTGACGGTGATTGCACCGGAACCCGGGAGGAGACGAACGCGGGCAACGGACTTTTTCCGTCTGCCGGTACCGATATAAGCTGTCTTTGCCATAATCTTACTCCTTCCTTATTTGAGTTCCAGGGCCTTGGGCTGCTGCGCCTCATGATTGTGGTTCGGGCCGGCATACACGCGGAGCTTCTTGAGCATCTGGCGGCCGAGCGGGCCCTTCGGCATCATGCGACGGATGGATTCATAAACGGCAAACTCGGGCTTCTCCGCGAGCAGGTGACGGTAGGACACCTCTTTGAGTCCGCCCGGATAACCGGTGTGATGAACGTACTTTTTATCGTCCAGCTTCTTGCCGGTGAGGACAACCTTATCGGCGTTGACGATGATCACGTGATCTCCGCAATCGACATGCGGGGTGTAGATGGGCTTATGCTTGCCGCGGAGGATGGCTGCTACTTGGGACGACAGACGACCGAGCACCATATCGGTGGCGTCCACAACATACCAGCTGCGCTCAACGGTTTCGCCCTTTGCCATATAGGACTTCATGGCGATCCCTCCATAAAATAATGATTTTGAAAGTTGCTGTCATGGGACGTGATCGGTCGGGGCTGTGACAGATTTCGCCCAATGGCACACCGAATATATTAACAAAACATACCGCTCATGTCAAGCGGTATTTTCAAGATATAGTCGTATTTTTTCTCAGTTTTTGCACATACTGTAGGCATCTTTCCTCATAAGGAGCGCACTATGCAAAAACACACACGTTTTTATCCGGTTGCCCTGCACGGCGCGGGCGGTCAGAACCTTCCCGCCGACCGCGAAATCTTCCGTAAGCCGCCGAGGGCGGAGGAACGGGCATGAAAAGCCGCACGCTTTCTCCGGAGGCCGAAGCCTATCGCACGCTCGTCAAGGAGCGTCAGCCCAAGAGCAAAGTGCTCTCGCAATGCGTGAGGGCGTTTACGGTCGGCGGACTGATCTGCCTTTTGGGGCAGGGCCTGCACGACCTGTACGCCGTCGTGCTGCGGCTCGATGAAGCCGCGGCAGGCACATGGACCTCGATCACGCTGGTCGGTCTTGCGGCGCTGCTGACCGGGCTCGGCCTGTATGATCGCATCGGCGCGTTCGCAGGCGCGGGCAGCGTCGTTCCGATCACCGGCTTTGCCAATTCGATTGCCGCGCCGGCGATGGAGTTCAAGACCGAAGGCCTGATCCTCGGCACCGGCGCAAAGCTGTTCACAATTGCCGGTCCCGTGCTCGTCTACGGCATCGGTGCGAGTATCGTCTTCGGACTTGTCTATTGGGTGATCGGACTGCTGTAAGGCTTACGGGGTCTCGTTCGTTTCGGACGTAATGCTGTCGGCAGCTTCAGCAGACGATGATGACGGCTCGTTCGTTTCTACGGAACCGTCAGGTTCGTTCTCTTCGGTGGCTTCCGTGCCGGGCAGCACATATTCGTTTGGAAAGACCTCGCGCGGAATATAGACCATATCGCGGATCGAACGTATCGAACCGGGACTGTTGACAAGCTCGCTGCCGCGCGTCATCTGCGCGGAAATGCCGCCGTCAAGATTATAAGCCGCAACACAGCCAAGTTCGTGCATCAGCGTCGCAAGCTCCTCGATCGAAAGCCCGTAGGAGTAGCCCTTTTGTCGCCCGTCTACAAGGACGAAGCAATAGTGACCCGGCTCATAATAGCCGATTGCCGAACGCGGATTGCGCGACGCGATCGTGTCGGGCAGATTGAACTTCGTTTTCGGCTCGCCGTTCTCGTCCAAAAGACTCGGCCCGAAGTTCCATGTGATCCACGGATCCCTGGCTTGAATCGCCGCAGGATCAATTTCCTTCGGATCGTAGGTTTCCATTGTGCCGTCCTTATACAGCACGCAAAGGTCGCGCTTGTACTTTTTGCTGTCATAGGCGACCTCGCCGTTGATCACGACATAGGAAGGGTATTTGGGCGAGCAGTAGTCGCCGGAAAGCGCCAGCAGAGAATCGTACGTCTTTGAGAGCTTTTTCGCCGAAGCAGTCGCGCCGAGACGGAATTTCTCATTGGCCTGCGCGCGACGGATGCTCGACACATCCTGCACCCATATATCCGCGACAAAATACACAAGCGACAGCCCGGTTCGTTCCTTGTCCTGTACACGCGTGATCGTAAAGCTGCGTGTCGCATCGCGGTATTCTTCCTTGGTATCCGTCACCGTTTCCGAAAAACGATCGGCATAATGCCAGTCTAAAATGCCGAGCGGCGAGGGCGTGGGCGTCGGCGTCGGCACGGGCGTCGGCGTCGGAGTTGGGGTGGGGATGGGTGAAGGCGTGGGCGTCGGGATCGGCGTAGGCGTCGGGACAGGCGAAGGAGATGGCGTCCATTCAATGACCACGGTTTCCTGCTGATAGACAGCGCCGGGGGTCACTTTGATCGGCTGCGGGGTTGCAGGATGCGCATTGGCTTCTTGCTGCGGCGCGGCACACGCCAGCGTGATGCCGATAACGCCGAGCAGCCCTATATATGGAAAGAAACGTTTTTGCAAAGGTTGTTCCGTTCTGCCCGCATGACGGGCTTTTTGTTTGTCGAATTATATCATTTTTTGCCCGCCTTGTCTACCCGGCCGCCCGTGTCCGATTTGTAAATTGTAAAGTTCGTTTTCCAAATACAACCGTTTTCCGACAATATGCGCTGCAAAATGTGAAACCGGAGAACTGTATTTTTGCTTTTTATGAACACGTTCGGATTGACAGAAAAACGGAAATATGATATATTGATTGTAAATAATGCGTAAATATGGAGAAAGGCATGAACGGATTCGAACGTACACCGTCGGGATGGACGCTGACAGAGCAAAAGCCGGTGCTGGCGCATACCGACGAAAAACCTTTTGTGACAGCTTTACAGCGGGAAAAGGTCTATGAAACGGATCGCGGCACCGTGACCGTGCAGGTCAAGGAAACCGCGCGCATCGACCTTACGACGCTGACCGAAAACGGAGACACGCTGACCCTTTCCGGGCAGGGACATACGCTTGCGGTGAAGGTCGAAACGCTGCCGGACGGCGTGCGGCTGCATTTTGCCGGCGAAGACGGCATGGCCTATCGCTTCCGCCTGCCGCATGAAGAAACGGAGGCCGTGTTCGGCGGCGGCGAGCAATACCGGCAGGTAAATCTGCGCGGCGAGCATGTCGTCAATTTCGTGTCCGAGCATATCAAGGCCAAAACCATTATTGAAAAAGCGATCCTGCCGCGTAAGCGGTACCGCGAAAAAACGCATGCGGATATCGGCACCTATGCGCCGATGCCGCTGTTTGTCACGGATGCCGGACGGCTGATCCTGTTTGACGTGGACGCGGACGGCATTTCCGAACTCAAGGACGATTGGACCTTTACGTTCGACGCCTGCCCGCGGAGCCTCACGATCCTGTTCGGCGACAGTTTCCGCGCACTTTCGCTGCGCCTTGCCGAGCTGATCCCGAACCGCATGGGCGTGCCGGACTGGTGCCACGACGGCATGATCCTCGGCGTGCAGGGCGGCACGGAAACGATCCTCCGCAAGGCGTTCGCCATGCTTGATGCGGGCGCAAAGGTCGCGGGCGTGTGGAGCCAGGACTGGTCGGGCAACAACCGCACGGTCATGGGCTATCAGGTCTGGTGGAACTGGGAGGTCGATGACAAGCTCTATCCCGATCTGAAGGGCGCGATTCAAAAGCTCAACGCGCGCGGCGTGAAGTTTTTGGGCTACATCAACCCGTATCTGGTCAAGGACGGGCATTTATACAATGTCTGCAAGGACAAGGGGTATTTGATCACCAAGCAGGACGGCTCGATCTATCATATCAAATCCACAACGTTCGATGCGGGCATGCTCGATCTCACGAATCCCGAAGCCGTGCGCTACTGCAAGGACGTGCTGATCAAGCAGAATATGCTCGATCTCGGCATGTCGGGCTGGATGGCGGATTTCGGCGAATATCTTCCGGTGGACTGCGTGCTGTACGACGGCGATCCGAAAAAGCTGCATAACATGTGGCCGGTGCTGTGGGCGAAGCTCAACCGCGAAGCTATCGAGGAATACGGCGCAACGGATGCAATGTTCTTCATGCGCTCCGGTTATCTCGGCGTGCAAAGCTATGCGCCGATCATGTGGAACGGCGATCAGCACACCGATCTCACGCACGACTACGGCATGCCTTGCGTGATGCCCGCGAGCTTCAACCTCGGCTTCTCCGGCGTCACGTTTGTGCACAGCGATATCGGCGGCTTCTTCACGTTCGGCAAGCTGCGCCGCAACGCCGAACTGTTCACGCGCTGGATGGAGATGAACGCCTTTACGCCGATGATGCGCAGCCACGAATCCCTGCGTCCATGGGCGAACGCCCAGTTCGACGCCCCGAAGGTCACACCGTACACCGTGAAAATGACGAACGTGTTCCAAAAGCTCAAGCCGTACCGTGTCGCGGTGCTGGAGGACGCCAAGCGCGGCATTCCGGCGATCCGGCCGGACTTTTGGGAGGCGGGGACGTTTGCCGCGCGGCACGATCCGTATGCGTTCTTCTTCGGCGACGATCTGTTCGTCTGCCCGGTGATTGAGCGCAAGGCGCGGCATCGCCATGTGACGCTGCCGAAGGGCGAGTGGATTCACCTTTGGACAGGGAAAGCCTATGCGGGTGAAACGCCGTTTACCATCGACGCGCCTCTTGGACAGACGCCCGTGTTCTATCGAAAGGGCAGCGCGTACACAGACCTTTTCGCGTCGCTGCAGGAGCATTGAAAACCGACGGCTTACGCCGCATGAGAAATAAAGGAGAGGAAAGCGAATGGAACAGAAAAACAAGTCCTACATTGCCCGCACAAGCGGCATCACCGCAAAGGATAAGATCGGCTATGCGATGGGCGATCTGGCGTCATGCCTCGTCTTCGGCCTGACGCAGAGCGTGCTGAACAAGTATTACACCGACGTGCTGGAGATCAGCGTGCTCAGCGTTATGATCATGACGATCGTGGCACGTATCTGGGACGCGATCAACGACCCGATCTGGGGCCGCATCATCGACGGCGTCAAGCCGCGCAAGGACGGACGCTATCGCCATTGGATCAAGGTGTTTGCGATCCCGGTTGCCTTGGCCGCGATTCTGATGTTTGCCAACGTTACGGGCTTTTCCGCGGGCGGCCGCCTTGCATGGATCTACATTACCTATATTCTGTTCGGCATGCTGTATACCTGCATCAATATCCCGTATGGCTCGTTGGCACAGGTCATCACCTCGAGCGATAAGGAACGCTCGTCCCTGTCCGTGTTCCGTTCCATCGGCTCCACGTTCGGCGCCATGCCTGCCATGGTGCTGGCCTCCATGTGCTACGTCAAGCTTGCGGACGGCAAGAGCCAAATGGATTATACGCGCGTGTTCGTCGGCGTTGTGATCATTGCCGTGCTGTCGGTCGTCGCCTATTTCCTTTGTTACCTTTGGAGCAAGGAGCGCGTCGAATCCAAGCCCGAACCGAAGCAGAAGGGCAACACAATGAAGGTCGTTAAGACGCTCTTAAAGAGCCGTCCGTTTATGGCCGTCAGCTTAGCGTCCATGCTGTTCCTGGCCGCGCAGATGTTCGGACAGGGCTATAACGCCTATCTGTTCCATCACTATTTCCAGATGCCGGGGCTCACGATGCTGCCGACCGTGTTCCAGTATCTGCCGGTCGCCATCGTCATGTTCTTTGCGACAAAGCTCGGCAACCGCTTCGGCCGCCGCGAGGTCTGCTCCTACGGCATCCTCGTTGCCGCCGTGTTCTATATCCTGCTGTTCGTTCTCGCCCTGTTCGGCATTACGAATGTGTGGCTGTACCTTGTTGCCTGTCTGATGAGCGGCATCGGCACCGCGTTCATCTTCCTGCTGATCTGGGTCATGGCGACCGACGCGATCGACTATAACAAGATCGAGTACGGCCTCAACGATGAAGCAACCTCTTATGCGTTCTATTCGTTCATGCGCAAGCTCGGCCAGACCGTTGCGACGATTCTCATCAACGTCCCGCTGCTCCGGATCGGCTACAACGGCTCCGAGCTGAAGACAGAGGGCCTCTCCGCCGACGCGCTGCAAAGCATGTACAATTCGTCGGTCATGATCCCGGCGGTGCTGTTCCTGCTCGTGTTCATCATTCTGCGGTTCGTCTATCCGCTTGGCAAGAAGCAGATCGAAGCTATGCAGGAGAAGAAGGATAAGCTGTACAGCAAGTGATCCCCAAAAGTGAAAACAGCCCCCGTTGCCGTATGGCTTCGGGGGCATATCGTGTGGGTCAATACCGGCAAACCGCCATGCCGAGCATTTCGGCAAGTCGTTCGAGCGTATCGGCGTGACGGCCCTGCATGACGACAAAGTGCGGTTCAAACCCGGCCTGCACGCTTTGCTCGATGATCGGGCGGCAGGGGTTGTCGCT
>JAEEGL011519149.1_pt1 | contig 32418 bp, 24 predicted proteins | sample 9134231 | NCBI WGS metagenome assembly JAEEGL01 (sample SAMN16246548, study PRJNA631951) | gut metagenome | biome: gut microbiome; feature: rumen; material: fiber-attached | host: Bos | place: Iran: Karaj | collected 2018-10 | reverse complement strand
CACGCCACTGCCATAATCAGCACAATTGCCGAAACAAGGCAGCGTGCAGCAGAGACAGAGCTGCGCCCCTGAGGGACGTGCCACCCGCGGCACGGGAGCGGGGGTACCGGTCCGAAGGAAGGTTGGGGTGAGCGAAGCGAACTCCCGAAGGGGCGCAGCTCTGCCTCCGCTGCAATTGGGGACACTCCTGCTCTGTTGAACATTTCTATTTCCGGCGGTTCTTGTTGCGCTTCTTCTTGCGCTTGGGCGCATCGAAACGCGAAATACTGTCATCCCCGACCGCGGTCACGAACTCCGGCGATGCGGGCTCGGGTTCAGACTTCAAAGACTCCGGCTTGATGCCGTTACGGTTCATGCGTATGATCTCCATGACATCGGCCGCATCCAGCGCATACAGATCTGCGTCCGAATGCTTATCGTACGAGAAATACATGACCTCCTTGAGGATATCGGTCTTACGCAGATATGCAAATCCGTCCTCGAACTCAAGAGGCTCCACAACGCGCGGAATGCGCGACTGGGCATCCTGATACACAGCCACTTCGTAGTTCAGGCAGCACTTCAGCTTGCCGCACTGCCCGGCCAGTTTCTGGGGATTCAGAGACAGATCCTGCACACGCGCGGCGGCGGTGGAGATGCTTTTGAAATTAGTAATGTACCGCGCGCAGCAAAGTTCGCGTCCGCAGACCCCGATGCCACCTATCAGCCCGGCCTCCTGGCGAGCGCCGATCTGCTTCATCTCGATGCGGATGCGGAACTCCTCGGCAAACACTTTGATAAGCTGGCGGAAGTCCACGCGGCCGTCGGCGATGTAATAGAAAATCGCCTTGCTGCCGTCTCCCTGGAACTCCACGTCCCCGATTTTCATCTCCAACCCCATCTCCGCTGCGATGCGGCGGGCCTGGATCATGGTATCCTGCTCGCGGGCGATGGCTTCCTGCCACTTCTCGATATCGGATTGCTTCGCCTTGCGGTAGATCTTCTTCAACTCAACCGTCTCGGGATCCACTCCCTTGCACTTTAGCTGGCGGCCTACCAGAGGCCCCTCCAGCGTAACGATGCCGAGGTCGCAGCCGGTGGCAGCCTCAACTATCACCATATCCCCAAGCTTCACGTTCTGCCCGGATGCATTGCGGTAGAACGCCTTGCGGGTATTCTTGAAGCGGACTTCGAAGATATCCTTGAAACTCTGGTCCGGGATGCCGGCCAGATAGTTGTGGTCGCGCAGCTTGCAGCAACCCTCGCGGTATGTAAAATGATCCTCCCCCGTGGCCAGGTCGGTCGAAACCACGCAGCCCCGGTTGCAGTCCATACGTATAGATTCCTTATCCATAAACTATATATTAACATAGAACCTGTCCACCATGTCGGTGAAGAGGATCTTCTGATTCACATTCCTTCCGATCAGGGCAGATGCCTTGTCCAGGGCCTCCAGCGCTTTGCGCGGGAAGGTCTTTTTACAGGAAGATGCCCAGGCAGCAGCTTCAGCGTCATCGCCTGCGAGCGAAGAGAGCCCCTGCTGCACCAGGAAAACATGGCGCATCTTCTCGGCCGCATAGCGGCAGAAGGCCCGCATGGAATCCCTCGAAGGCAGGGCGGCAAGCTGCTCCCCCACCTCCAGAGCAGCGGCAAGGTCCCGCGCGATCACAGCCTGCATCAGCGAAGCCAGCAGCCCCCCGTCGTCGTAGCGCAGCGTAACTTCGGCGCTGCCGGAAGACTCCAGCCTGAACAGCTGGCAGCGGGACAGGATCGTGGGCAGGAGCCTCTCGGGCGCATGCGTCACCATCAGGAAAAGCGTCTGCTGCGGCGGTTCCTCCAGTATCTTCAGCAGCTTGTTGGCCGCCACGGAATTCATCTTTTCGGGGAGATAAATCACTACGCTTGTGTAGCCTCCCTCCAGCGAATAACGGCTCAGCACGCCCAGCAGGAAGTTCGCCTCCTTGACGGAAATAACCGTATTCTTGCCCTCGAAGCCCAGGGCTTCGTAAAGATCCCCCTCGCTGAAACCGGGATTCTCCTGCACCAGAGAGCGCCACTCCTTCGCATACTGCTCCGACACCGAGTCCCCGGACAGGATCAGCGGGAACACGAAGTGGATGTCCGGATGTATCATCTTGGCCACACGGGGATTGCCTCCGTAGAGATGCTCGAGGAACTTCATCCCGAGGGCGACGCCTCCGCCTCCGTCATCCTCGTGAAGGAGGATGGCGTGAGGGACACGGCCGGCATCGGCCATCCCGCAAAGGGTCTGGAGGAGTTCACTCATTTGTTCCGGACTGCGTTCAGTTGGGCTATGCCGGCGAGGATTTCCTTTTCGGTGCTGTCCGGGAAGATGTCCAGGGCATGCTCCGCCTCGCTCACATAGTCTTGAAGTTTCTTTTCGGCATATTCAACACCGCCGTTAGAGAGCACGAAATCGCGGATAGCATCGCAGTTGCCGGGATGCAGGGGGATCTCGTGGATCATCTGCCTCCATTTAGCCTCTTCGGGCGAGTTGGAAAGAGCCCCAAGCAGGGGCAGGGTGATTTTCTGTTCCAGCAGATCGATGCCAACCGGCTTGCCGGTGGCCTCTCCCCCGGCATAGTCGAGGATGTCGTCCCGTATCTGGAAAGCCAGGCCGAGGGCCTTGCCGTAACGGCCGGCGGCCGCCATCATCTCTTCCGGCGCCTGCACCGACTTTGCTCCGCTCTCGCAGGCAGTTACGAACAGGCTGCCTGTCTTGCAGAAGATGATGCGGAGGTAATCGTCGATGGTGGTGTCGGATGTGAACGCCTTCTGCTGCTGAAGCATCTCCCCTTCCGAAAGGTCGGTAAGGGTGCGTGTGAACGCATCCAGGGTCCACTTCATATCGGAGCAGTTCGATAGCATTCCTACCGCCCTGGCGAGCCAGAAATCGCCCACCAGCACGGCTGGAACGGCACCCAGATAAGACATCACCGTGGGCTTGCCGCGACGCGTCATGGCCTCGTCGGCCACATCGTCGTGCAGGAGAGTGGCATTGTGCAGCACCTCCACCGCAGCCGCATACCGTAGGGACTCCTCCGTGAGCGCCGGCCCTCCGCACATGCGCGCGAAGAGAAGGGTAAGCCTAGGGCGGAGCATCTTTCCGGCATTGTCGAGAATCCTGCGATTAATCTCGTCGAGCATGGGCACGTCCGAACTGAGAGCCTTGAATATCAGCCCCTGCATCGCATCCCAATCCTTTCCGAGAAAGCTTATTATCGAATTCCTGTCCATCAGAAAATCTTTGCAAGTTCTTCGGGAGTGGCCGCGAAATGCGCTAAAGCATAATCCTTCGGTTCCAGCATCCCCTTTTCTACGAAATGTTCAAGCAGGGCTTTCAGAGGGTCGTAGAAGCCCTCGAAGTTCAGCACGGCGACACGGCCGTTGAACTGCCCCAGCTTTGCAAGCACCAGGGTCTCGAAGAACTCGTCCATGGTGCCTATCCCTCCGGGCAGAGCCACCGCCAGACATGCGCCTTCGCGCATAAGTTCCTTGCGGATGCTCATGGTGGGAGCCCAGCGAAGATCGGTAAGACCCTCATATTCAAGGCCCTTCATGAATTCGGGCATGACCCCGTAATTCGCCGCGCCCATATCCCGGGCAGCATCGCACACCGAGCCCATCGTTCCGCGGAATGAACCTCCGGACACTATGCTGTATCCAGCCAAACAAGCCGCACGGACTGTTTCCCGCGCGGCCTGATTGTATTTAGGATCTATTCCGTTGCTGGCGGAGCAAAAGAACACCGCCCTTTTTTCCGACATATCAGCCTTTTAGAAGAGGAAGATTACGGATGCCATGATTCCGGATGCGCTCTTCTCTTCCACAGCGGTGGAGCCGGCGTTGATAGCCTGCTTGAAGCTGGTGATAGCGGAGCCGTCTTCGTTGTAAAGGTTGCCCATGTTCCAGTATTTGCGGACTGCAACCTGGAGGTGCTCGAGAACCTCTACGCCGATACCGATGCCGAAGCCATATTCAATACGGCTCTTGACATTTTCCCATTCTTCCTTGGAATTGTCGCCGGTAAGGCTCGCGGTGAGGCCGCTGACCTTCTCTTCGTTGGTGATTCCATAGCCCACGAAAGGCTCTGCGAACACATAGGGACGCACTACGCCGGCGAAATTGATACCCCACTGAGCCTGTGCGGCGAGCTCAAGGAAACCGGTCTTCATGTCGATGGACTTGAGATTGCCTTCGGTGGTGGTGTCTTCAATGGTCTGGCCTTTTACGTTATAGAGAATTGCGGGCTGGACTGCAAATCCGAGAGGGAGAGGGAGCTTGAAAGTGACACCGACATGATACTGGTTCACTTCCTTTACATTTGCCCAGGCGGTTTCATAATCGGTTTCCATGGTGGTGATACCAGCAAGGATACCTGGCTGGGCAAGAGCGCTGATTGCAAAGAAGGATGCAATAACTGCGATAACTAATTTTTTCATACTAAAGTAATTTATTTAGAATTGTTTCTATCTCTTGTTTCGACACGAGACCTACCGTTTTATCGGCGAGCTGCCCGTCCTTGAAATAAAGCAGGGTGGGAATGCTGCGCACACCGAAGCGGGCGGCGATTTCGTCGTTGTCGTCCACATTGCACTTGCCGACGGCCACGCGGCCTTCATATTCTTCTGCAACGTCGTCCACAGTGGGAGAGAGCATGCGGCAGGGGCCGCACCAGGAAGCCCAGAGATCTACCAGAGCGACAGGCTTGGAAGCGATAACGGCCTCGAAGTTATTTTCGTCTAAAACAATCATATTCACAAAGATATAAAAAATTATAGAATTTGTTCCAAATTCCAGGAGAATGCCCGAATTCCCAAATCCGGCGTCTCGGCATCCTTCGCCCGGAGGGCATCCATCAGCGGAGCCACGGTGGCATCTTCCACCATCAGAAGAAGGGCATCGTTGTATTCCGGCCATGCATGGTTGTCCAGATGAGGGATTCCGCTCGAGGAGCCGCGTCCGCCCACGCCGTCGAAACGGGTGAAACCGCGCTGCCCGAGCCCTTCCACAATGGCGACTATCTCATCGCCATAAGCCTGGTTGTAAACTATGAAGACCGCTTTCATATTATCTCGTACTTTTTAGATGCACGTTTTTCCTGCCGCGTTGCAAACACGCAGTAAACTGCGGGGATCAGAATCAGGGTTACCAGGGTCGAGATGGTAAGACCCCAGCAGACTACCATTCCGAGGCCGTTCCAGAGTTCTGCTCCGTCTCCCCTGCCAAGCGCCATCGGCAGCATGCCGAGCACGGTGGTGAGGGTTGTCATGAGGATAGGACGGAGACGGCTGCGGGCGGCCGTGACGGACGCATCCAGCACGCTCATCCCGCGTTCGCGGCACAGTATCGTGTAGTCTATCAGCACAATACCGTTCTTCACCACTATACCCACAAGTATCAGGATACCAACCATTCCCATGACGCTAAGGGCGGTGCCCGTAGCCCAGAGGCCGAGGATCACGCCGACCGCTGCGAAAGGCAGGCTGAACATGATGACGAAGGGATTCATGAAGCTCTCGAACTGCGCTGCCATCACTATGTACACCAGCAGTATCATCAGCACCATCAGGATACCCATGTCCGAGAACATCTTCTGCTGGTCTTCATAATCGCCGGAGATGACAGAGTAAAGGTTGGAAGGGAGAGGAGTATCGTCCAGCACCTGGTTGGTGACCGCAACGGCATCCGAAAGGGCCACTTTCTGCGCCACCAGGGCGGTGACGGTGATGTAGCGCTGGCGGTTGCGGCGCTCGATGGTGGGAGGCACCTCCGTCTCCACTATGGTACCCAGTTCCTTCAGGCGTATCCCCCTTCCTGCAGGGGTGTAAACGATGATATTCTCCATATCCTCGATGCTGGTGCGGAACTGCGGCGCATAGCGCACGCGGATGTTGTATTCCTCTCCGTCCTCGCGGTAGAGGGACGCCACGCTGCCGCTCATGGCCGCGCTGAAGGCGGCGCCGGCAGTGGTGGAATTCAGCCCGTTCAGGGCAAGCTTCTCGCGGTCGAAGTCCACCTGATACTCAGGGGTATATTCATCGCGGGAGAGGATCACCTGGGCGAACTCGGGATGCTGGAGGAGCTTCTCCTGGATGGAGCGCGCGGCGGCATCCGTCTCCGCAAAATCGTAGCCGTAGATCTCGAGCGAAACGCTGGAGGCTCCGCCCATCATTCCACCTCCTTCCGAGACGGTCGCCTTGCGGATTTCCGGATAGCGGCGCAGGATGGCGCGCACGTTGTCCGCGATGTCGCTGGAAGAACGCACGCGCTGGCTCTTGGTGCCTATGTGCATGTTGATGGAGATGACATGGGTGCCGCTGCTTCGCATGGATCCGAGGATGTTGTCCGAATCCGCCTGGCCGTAGGTGACGTTGCAGACGGTGATTTCCGGCACCTCGTCCACGAGGTCCGCATAGATGTTTTCCGCCAGCTCGGCAGTCACCCTCTGGGCCGTTCCGACCGGCAGGGTGACGCTGATGGTGATGCGGTCGGCATCCGTCTTGGGGAAGTACTCGGTCTTGATGCGGGGGGCCAGGAACACCACCACGGCAAGCAGTATGCCGAAGGACCCGAAGATGACGGTCTTGCGGTGGGTGGTAGCCCATGCGATGACGCGGGCGTAGGCGGCGGAGATGCCGTTCAGGGCCTTGTCGATAGGGGTGAAGAAGAGCCTGTAGAGCTTGCTCGTGCTCTTCTTTCCGCCCAGGAACTGCGAGCAGAGCATGGGCACCAGGGTGAGGGCGGCCGTGGTGGAGACCACCATGATGATGGTCACGATCCAGCCGAGCTGCTGGAACATCATGCCGGTCATACCCTTGATGAAGGTGAGGGGCAGGAACACGCAGAGCATGGTGAGAGTGGACGCGATGACGGAGATGCCCACTTCGGAGGTGCCGTGGATGGCCGCCTCGGTGGGCTTCTCGCCACGTTCCAGATGCGTGGTCACATTCTCCAGCACCACGATGGCATCGTCCACAACCATACCTATCGCGAGCGACAGCGAGGCCATGGAGATTATGTTCAGGGTGCCGTCGCTGGCGAACAGGTACACCAGCGAAGCGATGAGGGCGATGGGGATGGAGAGGATGATGATGAAGGTGGTCTTCCAGCGCCCGAGGAAGATGAATACCACCAGCATGACCACCGCAAAGGTGATGAGTATGGTCTCGATGAGGGAATGGATGGTGTCCACTATCTCATCGGAAGAGTCGAAAATCTGGTTGATCTTGATGTCCGAGGGCAGGGTCTTCTTGATCTGCTCCATCTGCCTGTGCACGCCGCGGCTCACGTTGACCGTGTTGGCGCCGGCCTGCTTCTGGATGACGATTCGCGCCGCGCGGACGCCGTCGGTGTAGGATTCCTGCTCACGCTCCTCGGTGCCGTCCCGGATGACGGCCACGTCCCTGAGTAGAACGGTCTGGCTGCCATTGTAGCCCACCACGATGTCCAGCAGTTCAGAAGGATCTTCGAACTCCTTCTGCACGCGAAGGGTGTAGGTGTTGGAGCCTATGTCGATGTTGCCGGAGGGCAGGTTGCGGTTCTCGGACGCGATTATCTGGGAGATGGCCGCCACGCTCAGATGGTAGGCCTCAAGCTTGCTGGGATCGCAGTAAACCTGGATCTCGCGGGTGGGGGCGCCGTCGATGCTGACCGTTCCAACGCCCTTGATACGGGCCAGAGGGGTGGCCACCTGGTCGTCCAGGATCTTGTCGAGGCCGGACACAGACTCGGTGGCGGATGCAGTGAGCATCATGATGGGCATGTCCTCCGCGCTGAACTTGAAGATGACCGGGGTGGTGGCCCCGTCAGGAAGGATCGAGTTCACCATGTCCAGTTTGTCGCGGACGTTGTTGGTGGCTTCTTCGATGTCGGTTCCGTATTCGAATTCGAGGGTAAGCAGGCTGACGTTCTCCTTGCTCTGGGAACTGAGCTTCTTGAGGTTCTCCACGCTGTTGAGGGTGTTCTCGAGCAGCTTGGTGAGGTTGGTTTCAATATCCGAAGCGTTCGCTCCCTGGTATGAACTCATCACCATGATGGTGTTGGAGTCGAACTCGGGGAAGAGGGCGATGGAGGTGTTGATCAGCGAGTATATGCCGAAGATGACGAAGGCCACGAACACGAGGGCCGTCGTCACCGGATTCTTGACTGCGGTTTTAATTATGCTCATGGCAGATTAGTCTAGGATCTCGACCTGGGCGCCGTTACGCAGGGTATTGCCGCCCTTCACCACCACCAGTTCGCCTTCGGAGAGGCCGGAGAGGATCTCGTATTGGCCGTCGAAGTGACGGCCGAGGGTGACTTCGCGCTGCACGGCGGTGCCGTCTTCAACGACGAACACGTTGCGCTGGCCGGAGCCCTGGAGGCGCACCACGGCGGCATCGGGCACCACTATGTTGGTGCTGTGGCCGAAGTTCACGTCCACCTTCGCATACATGCCCGGGCGGAGTTCGCGGTTCTGGTTGGGCACCTGCACCTCGATGTTGACGGTGTGGGTCGCAGGGTCGATGGTAGGATAGAGCCTCTTGATGGTTCCCGAGAAACTCCTGCCCGGGAGGGCATCTACCGTAAGGGTGACGGCATCCCCCTTGCGCACCTTGGTGTAATCGGCCTCTGAGATGCCCACGAGGAGCTTGACAGGCACAATCTGCTGCACCGTGAAGATGGGGGCGGCCATGCCGTACATGTCGCCGCGGTCGTAGTTGCGGGCGGAGATGACGCCGCTGATGGGGCTGCGGAGGATGGTGTTTTCGAGGAGGTTGTCGTAGGTGGACTTGCTCACCTTGCAGTTGAGTTCCGCGGCCTCGTAATCGCTCTGGGCTACACCGCCCTGCTCATAGAGCTGCTTGAGGCGGGCGAGCTCGGTCTCTGCGTTGGAGAGGCGGAGCTTGGCCTGGTCGAGCTGCACGCGGTCCATCTCCGCAAGGATCTGGCCCCTGCCCACGAAATCACCGATCTCGACATTGACTTTCTGGATGCGGCCGCCGCTCTGGGGAGCGATGTTGTTCACCGCGAACGCCTGCACCGTGGCGGAATAGGTGCCGTTCTGGCTGACATCCTGCTTTGCGGCGGGCATCACCTTGACGGCCTGGGCCTTTGCCTGCGCGGCAGCTGCCTGCGCCTGGGCTTCCTGGGATGTTTTCTTCTGGGCGCAGCCCGCAATGGCAAGGACTGCGAGGGTTATGATGACTGTCTTTTTCATTATTCTGCTGTGTAATTTGCTCCGAGTGTGTTTTCAAGGGCGGCCTTGGCCACCAGGTAGTTGTATATGGCCGTGCTGGCTGCAAGCCGGGCCTGGGTGAGGGCCAACTGGGCGGCATCGAGGTCGGTGAGCGTGCTGCGGCCCACTTCGTAGGACTTGGCCGCGATATCGTAGGCCTTCTGCGCCGATTCAAGGGCATCGAGGGCCGATTCGTGACTCTTGACGGCCGTTTCCATCGTGCTCAGATTCTGGCGGATGGCTATGCGCAGCTGGCGTTCGGTGTTCTCTCTCTGGATGGCCAGCTGGTTGGCCTGCACCTTGGACTGCCGCAGGTCGTTGAGTTTCTGTCCGCCGGAGAAGATGGGGATGTTCAGGCTGAGGCCCACGTAGGAATATGGGGTCCAGTGATACTCCTCGAACTTGAAGTCGTTGGTCATGGCGTTCAGGCTGTAGGAGAATGCCAGGGAGAGGGTGGGCAGATATCCGTATTTCTGCATCTTGATGGAGTTGGCGAGCTGGTCGGCCTGAATCTCGAGCTGGCGCAGGGCGCTGTTGTTCGTGAGGGCGAGGTCGCTGTCGTTTATCACCCTGGACATGCTGTCCGAATAGACCAGGAGGGAGTCCTTGACATCGATATCGGCTTCCAGGTCTATGCCCATGATGGCCTTCAGCTGCCACAGGCTGAGGTAGATGGAGTTCTCGGAGTTGAACACGTCCGGGACGGCGTTCGCGACCGTGGTCTTGGCGCGCGCGAGATCGAGTTCGGAAGCCTTGGAGGCGTTGTACTTCTTCTGGGTGAGCTCAAGGTTCTGCATGGCGTTCTGGTAAACGCTTTCATAGACTTGCTTTGCCTCCTTAGCGAGGAGCACGGCAAAGTAGGCCTGCTTGACCTGGTTCACGGTTTCGAGCTTGGAAGTGCGGGCCTTCTCCACAGCCAGGTCCACGCTTTCGCCGGAGATCTCCAGACTCTTCCAGAGCTGGGCGTTGATGAGGGGCATGGATGCCGTTATGCCTGCGTTGAAAGTATTCCAGCGGCCGACCGCGATGCCTCCGTCGTTGGAGTCATCGGTCGTGCTAGGTTTGGGGACATAGGGCACGAAGGGCACTCCGGTGCCTTTATAGAGCTCGTTGATATAATACATTATGGGATCCAGGATGCCGGACATCATGCTGGACATGCCGCCTCCGCTGCCTTCATCGTCGTCGCCGCCGCCCATGTACATGACCTGCTTCTTGATCGTGCGCTGATAGGAAGCCGATGCGCCTATCTGGGGGAAGAGCATCGCGTAGCTGCCTTTCTTGGCGAACTCTGCGCGCTGTACTTCCATGTCCGCTATTTTGATGGATGGGCTTTCGTCCAGGGCTATCTGTATGGCCTGGTCCAGCGACAGGACGGCCGGGGCCTGCACCGTATCCGCCGCGTTCCGGGGCATTGCCACCGGGGCAACGGCCATAGCGGCAACCAACATTAATCTAACCATATATAAAAAATTACGGCGCGAATTTATGCAAATATTACGCCATATACAAATAAAAACGGCAACCATTCCTGGCTGCCGCTTTGTGAGGATTACTGGATTTGAACCAGTGACCTCTTGCCTGTCAAGCAAGCGCTCTAAACCAACTGAGCTAAACCCTCGAAAGGACTGCAAAGGTACACATTTTTTTTACATGAAAAAATTTTTTTGCGTATATTTGAAGGTTATGCGTAAAACTGTAACTATCATCCTTCTTGCCCTGAGCGGCATCCTGGGCGCCGTGCTGCCGCTGGCGGCCCAGAACAACCCCTACGCCATCGACGATGAATGCTACAAGTATTTCAGCCAGGCGGAGCTGCTGATAGCCAAGGAGGGATTCGAAGAGGTGAACAACGCGCTCCTGCGCACGGCCATTACCAAAGACGACAAGAAGGCGCAGACACTCTACTACGTGGAGCGTCTCAAGAACGCCTCCAGAATCATTCCATCCAATGTTTACACCACTGAGGAGCAAGACAGGGTCATCCTCCAGTACATGGCGGACCTGAAGGACGTGGCAGACAGATTCGGGTTTCCGCAGTACTATTATTACGCATACGAGATAGCGCAGAACTATTTCTACAACCACACCAAGCTGATCCGCACCATGGAACTGGTGCAGGAGCTCCAGCAGGATGCCACCAGGCGGAAAGAGCCCTATGGATTGTGGATGAGCAACCGCTACATGGTCTCGCTTTATGTCGCCCAGGGAGACTATATCAATGCCAAGACCTACATACAGAGGGCCATAAGGATATACGAAGAATCCAAGGATCCCATAATCAGACGCCAGAGCCCCACCCGCCTCTACTGCGACATGGCTGACACATATAATATCGGATCGGATTCCCTGAAAATCTACATCCAGAAAGCCATGAAGGCTGCGGCCCTGCATCTGGACACCCTCCGCTGCGCCTACCATCTTGCCAAGATCGCCGCTTACGAGAAGGATAGCCAGAATTACATACGGCACAGGAACTACTGCCTGTCGGATCCGCAAATCAAAAGCATCAGCCCTACCGCTCCCCTGCTTTTCGAGACCCTGGATTCAATCATGGAAGGGCGCTTCGACTCCAACACCATCAGCAAACTGGCCGTCGCCCGCGTGAGGGAAATCAAGTATCTCGCCAACGTGGCGGAGGTGTATGGCTACAAGGAACAGGGCTTCGAGATCGAGCGCCTGCTGGTTAACAAATTCGAAAGGCAGCTGGCAGACGCCAACCATTCCAAAATCGCCGAGCTGGATTCCCGCCTGGGCAAGTCGGAACTCGAGCATCAGCTGGCCACCAAGTCGAAGGAAGTCCTGAACGTCACCCGCCTGGTGATGATACTCCTCACCATCCTCCTCACCGCCATCATAGCCTTCCTCATCATACACGTGCGCACACTGCGCAGGAAGAACGCCAACCTGCACGAGGCCAACGAACGGGCGGAACTTGCGAATGCCGCCAAGACCCGCTTCGTGCAGAACATGAGCCACGAAGTGCGCACGCCACTGAATGCCATAGTGGGATTCAGCCAGCTCTTGAGCCTGCCGGACGGCAGCTTCTCGCCTGAAGAGAAGGAAGAGTTCTCCAGCCATATCATCAACAACACCAAGATGCTGACGATGCTGCTGGACGACATCCTGAACACCACCGCCATGGACAGCGGCAACTACCGCATCACCTTCGAGGACGGCGAGGCAGGATTCATCTGCCAGTCAGCCATCAGCAGCGCCGAACACCGCCTGCAGCCGGGCGTGACCATGACCTACGTGCCCCAGTTCGAGGGCCAGCACGTGTTCCGGACAGACCCGCGCCGCGTGCAGCAGATACTCATCAACCTGCTCACCAACTCCTGCAAGCATACCACCAAGGGCGAGATCAAGCTCGGATGCTCGCTGGAAGAGAATCCCGGCGAGGTGACCTTCTGGGTTACGGACACCGGCCCCGGAGTGCCTGCAGACCAGGCGGAAGCCATCTTCAACCGCTTCACCAAGCTCAACGACTTCGTGCAGGGCACCGGCCTCGGCCTCAGCATCTGCCGGGACATCGCCGGCAAGATGAACGGCCGCGTCTATCTGGATACCTCCTACACCGGAGGCGCCCGCTTCGTGCTCGTGCTCCCGGATACTTTACCGCAACAAAACATTTAAGATATGACTCCCCTTTACGCTCAAGATCACGATTACTCCAAGTTCAACGTCCTTGCAGTAGATGACATCCCCTTGAACCTCCTGCTTGTGCAGAAGATGCTTTCGCGCTTCAATTTCCGCATGCGCACGGCAAGCGGCGGCCAGCAGGCCCTGGATGCCGTTGCGGCCGAGAAGCCGGACCTCATCCTCCTGGATCTCATGATGCCGGGGGTGGACGGATTCGAGGTGCTGAGGCAGCTTCGCGCCAACCCGGAGACGGCCGACATACGCATCGTGATCCTTTCCGCCCTCAACTCCAACGAAGACATCGTCAAAGGCTTCAACGCCGGAGCTAACGACTTCATCATGAAGCCGATAATCATGGAGAAACTTCTGACCAGCGTCATTACCCAGATACAACTGGTAGAAAACATCAAGAAATGATACAGCTTGCAATCCATTGGAACATCGACCCGGTGATTTTCCATCTCGGGGGCCTGCAGGTGCGCTGGTACGGCCTGCTGTTCATTTCCGGGTTCATCCTCGGATGGTATATCTTCCGCTGGTTCTTCCGCCGGGAGGGCGTGAAGGAAGAGCTGCTCGATCCGCTGCTCTACACCCTGCTGATCTGCACCATCGTGGGTGCCCGGCTCGGTCACTGCATATTCTATCAGCCGGACTACTACTTCGGTTCATGGAAAGGTTTCTGGGAGATATTCATGCCCTGGAAAGGCGGCCTCGCCAGCCACGGCGGAGCAATCGCCCTGCTGCTGGGAATGTGGTGGTTCTCAGCCAGATACGGCAAACAGAACGGGTTCGATTTCCTGTGGATAATGGACCATCTCTGCATCACCGTGGCGTTCGCCGGATGCTTCATCCGCCTGGGCAACCTGTTCAATTCCGAGATTTACGGAAATGTAACATCCCTCCCCTGGGGTATCATTTTCGAAAGAAACGGAGAGGTCGAACCAAAGCATCCCACGCAGCTTTATGAAGCCCTGTCCTATCTGATCCTGGGGCTTTACCTGATATGGCATTACTGGAAGAAACTGGACCGCAGCCACCGCGGGTTCTTCTTCGGGGCCTTCCTCGTGGGCTGCTTCGGCATGCGCTTCATAATCGAGTTCATCAAGGAGCCCCAGGTAGAATTCGAGAATAACATGGCGCTGGACATGGGCCAGTGGCTGAGCATCCCCTTCATAGTGGCGGGCATCGCCATCCTGGTCTATGCCTGGCGGAAGAAGATACCCGCAGCGGCAGCGCAGCCCGCTCCCCCGGCCAAAAAACCGAAGGAAAGCAAGCCAGTAGCACATTCCATCTCCGAATAAGTCCATGACTCCGTTCAGGAAATACATCCTGCTTGCCGCCGTCCTGCTTGCCGGGGCGCACATGGCCGGAGCGCAGATAGTCAACCGGCTGAAAGTAGATGACGCCGTATTCCAGCGCTACGCCTACGGACGCATGCAGATGTACAACCCCGCGAACCTCGCGCTGGCAGACTCCATCTACCAGGCGGGCGTGGCGAAGGAAAGCTTCCGCTACAAGTGCCTGGCGCTGAGTCTGGAAATGCCGGTCCGCTTCGCCCAGGGAGATTATGGGCGCATGGACGAAACCGTGGCGGAAATCAAAGAACTCGTACGCGGGCATGCCGATGCGCGCCCGTTCTACTTCGGCGTCATCCACGAATACTGCCAGTACCTCATCCACATTGGGCGGGCGTCCGACGCCATGCTGGAAGCCCGGGACATGGGAAGGCGCGCAGACAAACTCAAGATTCCGATGGGAGCCATGTACTCCCACCGCATCATCGGCCTCATACAGAGCTACCGCACCAACTCCTACCTTGCCATCAGGAATTTCGAGACTGCAGCGGAGTATTGCAAGGAGGCCCGCGCGGAGCAGGAGCTGCCCAATCTGCTGATACTCATCGCGCAGGAGCAGATCAAAGCCGGGGACTTCGCCGAGGCCGAGGCCAACTGCGTGAAAGCCGAGGCCTACCAGGAGTTCTTTCCCTCACTGCGGATCAAGACCCGCATGACGCGTGCGTATCTGTATAATGCCAAGGAGCAGTGGCAGGATTTCTGGTCATGCTACGATGCCCTGATGGAGGACCCTCTGTACGAGGTGCAGACGGAAAGCGACGAGCGCTGCGGCCTGGACGTGGTGTACCTGCGCTCGAAAGGATATCTCGAGCAGGCCCTGGCCAGGGCCGATTCTCTCGGCACCGCGCGCGACCGCCATTCCCACAAGCACGGCATCTATGCAGATATGGGAGCCTTCGCGCCCGCCTATGGGGAGCTGGCATCGCTGATGAGCGAGAAAGACTCCATATATATTAAGGTACAGAACGAAGACATGGCCATCCTGGATGCCGAGATGAACAACGCCAGGCTCCGCGCCGAGGCCGCCAGACTGAAGGCGCAGAACCAGATGACCATCCTGATCGGCTTCCTGGTGATGTTCGCCATAGCATTCTTCGCCATCCTGCTGAGCCAATGGCAACTGAGGCAGAACCTGGACGAGATGCGCGCCAAGAACAACCAGGCCCTCGCAGCCCGCAGGGCTTTCCAAAAGGCCATGGAGGCCAAGGAATCCGAAAACAACTATAAGATCAAGATACTGCAGAACCGAACCACCAACAAACTGACCGGCTATGAAGATATCCTCAATTTATAAGAATCACCGCAACGAACTCATCGCGCTTGCAATATTCCTGACGGGAGCCACGCTGGGCATGCTGGGCCTGATCCAGAGAGTTCCTCTGATCGTGGGAATACTCGGCATAGTGATACTTGCCAGCGGCCTGTTCTTTTTCTGCATCCAGTACACCTCGGAGAAGGTGTATAAGGATTACTACAAGGACAGCTACGAGATAGAGCACGAGACCATCGAAGACGAGATCCGCAAATCCATGGTGTATCACCGCTACCAGGAAGCCGTGCTTGGCCGCTACGAAAGCGCCTGCCGGGACCTTGGTCTTGTGGATGAGCAGAAAGACTGGCTCCTCGACCTTCTCATGGCCGAGAAAGACAAAGTGGACGAAGAGCTCAAAGCCCAGGGGGGCGGGCACATTTAGCAGTTCTGCAAATACGGTAAAACGAACAGGGCAGCGTCGCGACGCTGCCCTGATACTATAATCATTTGACTTAATCCAGTTAAATAGCTGAATAAGTCACATTTATGGTTAAGATACGTGGTCTATTTTTGGTGTCAGTATTTGTCAGCGTTACACTGCGTGTATTTGCTGTATTTGGTACCCATGAAGCATCCATAGAATCTCGAGAATAAACACCGGTACTACATGTCAAGTCTTTAGGATATGCCTCAAAGCTGAAACTGATTCCTTCTAACTTGTAGCCACTTGGAACAGACACAGTTATCGAACCATTATAATTACCAAGTCTGACAGCACTATTACTCCATGCACAATTACTGAATGATATGGTAACCAAGTCTTTAGTTACAGAGCCGGCATTGACATTCGCCTGGGTCATAGTTATGCTGACGTCAATACTGTTAACTACTGTAACAACACATGTGGCAGTATGACCTCCCTCATTTGTTGTGACAGTAATTGTAGCTGTACTTCCAACAGACGCACCAGCTTTAACGGTAACAAGCCCAGTGTTGGAAACAATAGCAACAGATTCATTGGAACTACTCCACGTAACGGTCTTGTCTGAAGCATCGGAAGGAGTAACGGTTGCATTTAGTTGCACGGTTCCGCCAGCTTTAACATTAGCAGTAGTCTTGTCCAGTGATACTCCGGTTGCACGCACCGGTGTCACCGTAAAGACACAGGAGGCGGTGAGGCCGTTGGAAGATGTGGCTGTGATTGTGGCGACACCTTCTGCAACACCGGTTACCACGCCGTAAGCATTGACAGTTGCGACATTAGTGTCTGAACTGCTCCACGTGACCGACCTATCCGATGCATTGGAAGGCAGGACGGTGGCGGTCAGGGTCTCGGTACGACCTATGAAGAGGTCGCTCGTGGACTTGTTGAGCCTGATACTTTCCACAGGAATAGGTTTCACCGTAATATTGCAGGAGCCGGTAATATTAGATGCTCCACTGACGGTTGCAGTAATCTGGGCACTGCCCACGGAAACCGCGGTCACCTTTCCTGTAGAAGCATCAACGGTAGCTACCGAAGTGTTGCTGGAACTCCAACTGACGGTTCCGGTAGCCAGGTTGGAAGGCCAAACGCTTGCGGTAAGTGTCTTGGTTTCACCAGGATACATCTCCCAGGTTCTGGGAGTCACTGTCACGCGCTGAGCCTTGTTGCCATAGGAGGCCTCATGATAGATGGCCTTGGTGCCACTATAGGAATTCAAGGTAACGGCATAGTCTCCATCCCCATATCCAGCAGCGGCGGAAAGCGTCCTCAATGCCAGTGGAATGTTGGTTCCAGCGCCGGTATTATATATGTAGGTATATTCATCGGTCGTTCCGGTAGAAGTGAGTCCGGAATTGTTCTGCGGCACCAATCCGTCGAGCTTGACCGTAATGACACGCGGCCTGTTGCCGGAGGTATTGGTGTCTTCGGCATCCAGGCTGAAGTAGAACGTGACATTCGTGCTGGCAGCGGCAGTGTTGTTTGAGAACCTCATTCCGGTAAAATCAAACATACCGTAATTGTAGAACGAATCGCTCTGCTTGATAAAATATTTGTTATCGACGTAAACCTTGCCTGCGCTCGCAGCTTTGTTTGTCTTGAAGTGGCAGGTGAAGAGCATGCCGCCAAGAGTTTCTTCAAGGTGTTCATATTCATCATAACTGAGCGTGCGCACAAAGTGGAACGACTTTGTAGAACTCTTCCCTTCGCAAATGCTGAAACCGCTTTCCACCGGAAGGTTTTCATTCGGATAGTCGGCTGTGTTCGGCGTCAAAGAAAGAGCCTCGGACTCGATGTTGAACACCAGCGGGAACATACTTTCCGGTAACATCTTAGGGATGGTAATATTCACATTCAAACCCTGCCCGATAGCATCTTCCACATAATCGTTCTCATAATCGGAATTGGGTTTAGCGGCAACACACTCCACCGTCATGTTCTGCCTTGGCATCAGGAAGAACTCGACTTCGCGGTAAATGCTTCGGGTGTTGTCTATCTTTCCTGTGATGCGCACCACCTGTGAGGTTCTTTCAGCTTCATCCGGAGTATTCACGGTGAATTTTATGGTACGGTAACCTTCGGTGTCATTCGATCCATTTCCCGTGCCCATTACCTTCAACTTGCCATTGGCTCCGCCGTCAATCACTACTCCCGTAGCAGATGAGATGGCCGAACTGAGCGTGGAATTGAACACGCTCACCGGGCCGGTTTTGTCGCCGATGGTAATGGTGACAGGGCCATCATTTTCGGATGAGAGGGAATTGTCGATTCCCTGATCTCCCTGCGACGCTTCCGGGATGAACTTATACTTAAGCTCAAACTCTGTCTGAGCCTCAACGAAAGTCCAACCCACATAGCTCACTGCAATACGCCCATAACCGTCGGAAATATCGGTAAGTCCTGCCACGCTTGAATCCTGGTTGATATCTGCCGTGCCACCGGTAGAACCCGCGGCCCCGGGAGTATCGGCACCAGCCTTGGCGACATCTGTGATACGTATGTGATAGCGGAAGTTACGGAAAATGGCATAGTATCCGTCCTCGTCCATGAAGTCGATCTTATAGTAGCTGTCCGTACCGTTCGTCTTATCCAGAAAGGTGCCCGGAGAGGCAGCCTCCGTAGCCTTCCAGTTGGCTGGAAGATCCGCCTTGTTCAACCCGCTTTTCAAAGGGTAATAAATGCCGTGGATGATAATGTAAGACGCCACATCCGATCCGGAAGGTTTCGGTCTCTCATACATATACACGCCGCCATGGACCCCGGCATTATCTACAGTGCAGGGGCTGAAGGCCACCGCATCGGGATTTGAGTCCACATACTGTGTGCCTATGGGAGAAAAACCATCGTAATTCACCTTGAGGCCCTGATTCGGGGTCACGCTTGAATCAAAATACAGGGAGTCCTTATATCCCATGAGGAAGTTTCCGGTCTTGTGGTCGTACGGGGCCACGCTGCCTCGGTCCGGCCGGTTGATAACCGCCATCGTGGTGTTGGGATCGAGCACAAGCTGAGGCGTTGTGGACTCAACGCTGATCTTGGCGAAGTTCCTGACAAGAGGAAGGCCATTGTAAACAGGAGGGGTTCCCGGAGTCTTGATGCCGCCGCAGAAAGCCGCGGTCACGTCATCCGTAACCATATAAAACCCATTCTCATCCTGAACATAGACCATGGAGGCGGATCCCTCATCATACACCTTCTTAAGGGTGACTCCGTTGGGAAGGATAAAACGGGCCCAGTAGGCATCCTGGTCCCCTGAAGTGTAGGCGTAGGTGCTCATCACCTCTGACTCATATTTCCAAGGGAACCTTTCGTCGCAGTTCGCTATCACATGCACCCTGAGGTTCTTGGAATCCGTCAGGGAAATATGGGCGTCGAAGGTATAAAGGGTCTGATCCCCATTAGTTGTGGCGGCGCTGAAATCATCGATCGCCACGCTTTCCTTAAGGAAGCCGGACGAACCGAACACCACCACGCGCATACTCGAGATGGTAGGGAGGTCTGCCATGCTCTTGGTGCCGGGGAAAACCATACCGGGCAAAGCCACGCACATACGCACCACCGCTTTGCCTTCAGTCGGGTAAGGCAGGTCCTCACCCTGCCCGGGGACAGGGCGCAGGTTCTCTTTGACGCAGCCGGACAAACCTGCAAGCAGCGCAGTAAAGAGTATTATATATTTCAGATTCTTTTTCATACGCGCTCAAGGATTATTCAATGTCACCCCATTTGAAAGTGTTCAAAGGATCTACCGTAGTGTAGTCCGTGCCGTTGTACTTGATTCCTTTCCAATACCATTCATCGTAAACACAACGGACATATCTGTTGTCGTTGGTACCAGTAAAGGCCCGTGGAGAAGCGCCAGAGCTATATACCCTTACATATCCGCTATTGCACCAGTAATCCGAGTTAGTGCTACCACCACCGAACAACATGGCAATCCGGCCGTCTGAACTCAACTTGGTGATATACATGATCTCCGCGACTGTAGGTAGCCTCCATCTTCCGGCAGGATATCCTTTTTCCTGATATGAGGCACAGCGTCGGAAAGCATTTAGGTAGCTGAGTGTTGTTGTGGCTCCATGAGAAGAAGCGATACGAACTTCCGGAGCAATGATATTATCTACACTTGTACTGTTATCAACGGGATGATAGTAACTCAATACGCGATTATTACCCTGGATAGATGCTGTAAATGTGCTCCATGTACTGACCCCAGAATTCTTGGTAGGCCAGGAATTCAGATTGTCGATATCTGTCAGGCGGGGGTCGCCCAGAAGGAAATCGGAATCGGCAGGCAGAACTGAAGTCTTGACAATGAACATATTGAAGTTCGTATTAGTACCACTATCGGTTCCATTCGTACCATAATTGCCAGATCCGTTATTTACATATGTATATCCGTAATGATTATTATATGTAGAAGGGTTATTATCCATATCAATCACGATTGCAGGATACTGGGTAATCGTTATGGTCTTCGCATAATCAGTGGCATCCTTCTGGCGAATTGTAAAGGTGATTTCATACTGGGACACATCGTAGTCCGTTGTCGTCAAGTCATTGTTCAAGAGATGGCTGAAACTGACGTGCGCGCCTGTAGGCGTTGTCACCAATGCAAGGTCTATATTCCAAGCGCTGGGATCGGAAGTCGTAGTGGTGGTTTTAGAGGAACCGTTGAACAAGTATGTTGTTGCAGTGAAATCAACAATTTCGCATGGATCCGAAGTCTTATAAGGGATCATCAGATCGTCAATGTTATACAGAGTGTAACTGTCTTCATTGACGAAGAGATAACGCGCGCCCTTGATTTCTGCCTCCTTGTCGGAGTCGTTGATGCCGGGGCCTTCTTCACCGCTGGAACTGCCGGTCAATCGCTCCTGCCAGTCAACAACATAGTATTCGCCGTTTATTATCATTTCTCCGCCGTCGGTTTCGCTGCCAAGGATACCCACGTTAAGGATAACCTTATACCAGTTGTTGCGAAGGAACTGGGCGCTGGTCGCATCCACCTCGGTTGCAGGGCAATAAACACGGTAGTAATATTGCGTGCTCTTCCTCCCGAATTCTCTGCCGCCGGTGCTGACGCCGGGTTCGCGGTCCCATGGAATCACAAGTTTGAGATATGGTTCTTCGTCGGTGCCATATCCCCAGGTCAGAGGATAAGAATAGAAGGGAACCGTGCAGGGATAGAAAGTGCCGGTCACGCTTGTCTTGTCGTAGATTACAAATCCTTCGGAATCAAGCACTTCCGCTCCGGTCTCCGGATCGACCCTCTTCACATACTTTTCATAGGGATGGGATTCTCCGTTCGCCATATCGAATCCAGCCTGCTGGTATGAAAAGCGCTCCGAATCACCCTTGGGAAGACCGCTCACCAGCCCGGTCTTTGCACCGTTGACCAGATATACGGCCATTTCCTCCACACGCGGCTTCCAGACCTCGTTGAGAGTATCCGACACTCCGGAAATGGTGACTATGTTCTGAAAAGTTACGGACGGCTCGACCCGGATGGCTATCGTTATCTTGGCAGCCACCCTCTTCAGGTTCACCTTGGCGGAAGCCACCGTAGTGATCCTTCGGTTAACGTTCGTAACCTCCAAAGCCCCGTCCGTAGCCATCAGGAAGTTCGACTGGGTTGTCGTCGGACTGCCATTCGACATATCGATATCGCGGGTCAAGGCTTTGAGATCCGCCACGGAAGTTCCGCTGAGGACTTCAGGATTAGAATCCGCAACAATACGGCTGTGGTTTGCTATGGCATAGACATAGAAAGATACGGCATTGTTCGGGCAGAGGACCTGATTGACCACGTCAAGGGTCATAGGAATGGTAACAGGAGCATTCTGCCTCACGTTTTCGAGGTATCCGTGCAGGACGGCATCGCCGTCGGCATTATGCTCACTGTAAAGGAAGTATTCAACCGAAGACAGGATGTTTTCGTTATACCTGTCCTCGCCGTTAACCTGAGTTATCGCCTTTGTCTCCAGGAAGGAGTCATCGCTGAAGAAAGTGAGCACAAGCCCTTCCCCGTTCACGTCTGCTTCCGCACGGGGGTGCTCCTCCCAGATCGAACACGCGGAGAAGGAGGCCGAAAGAACCGCCGCCAGAATTACTAATCTGATAATACTCTTCATACGCATTCTCCTTTAAGGTATAACGACAACAAAGGCGTCGCGGTTAATCTCTGAATCAGCATCGGTATCACGGCCGTTGTTGGTCACGGCGAAATGGAGGAAAACTTTCTTTCCCCTCTGGGGTGTTCCCTTCGGCTTGATTCCCAGGGTAATCTCTCCGTTGTCCCGATGAGGATCGATGGTTATGGACTCATTGCCGGTGCCAGTGTAGATTCTTCCGCTTTCAAGTGTCACCACAAAAGCCTCGGTATCTCCCGACAGGCCTACCGTGAGACGGGCATTCACGGGGGTGTATATACTGAACCTGCCACGGGCGACATACGAAGGATTGGAAGACTCCTTGAGCTGTATCACTTCGTGCCTGCCATTAGCATCGACCAATTTTTCGCTTACAGGAGTGTAGGAACCCTCGATAAACTTGAGCTGGGTAGTGGAAATGGCATCACCTTCGAAAGCCATGGGGAATTCTTCGTAATCCCAGGGCAATGTGACGAAAGAAAGCGTTATCTGCTTGTCGGCGAATGTGAGGTTGAGCTGGGTTTTCTTCCCGGCGAGTATCGCATCAACCGCATCCTCCACTACCGGGAAGCGCATCTTGACAATGCTCCTCGTTGCAGTTCCAACCTTGCAATCAACCTCAAGGAGAGGTGAATCCGAGGTATAGATGGGATTTCCGTCATCATCGGTTCCATTCGGAGTCGGAAGAAGGGCAGAGTGAGTCACAGGCCAGGCAATGCGGTAATTCAGGTTTTCACCCATCTCGGCACCGGTGAAGCAGTCATATACTTTGCCGCCGTTAGGATCTCCTTTTTTATAGAGGGTGACAGCGCTGTTGAATTTGTTGGGCCAGTAAACCGTGTTGCTCTTGATGGGATCGTTCTCAGGCAGAGTGACACCGGAAGCCATGTCGTAGGTGAGCGTAGCAGTGCCGTTATTGGGGAAATTCAGCAGACGCACGCTGTAAACGATAACGTCAACTTTGGATGTGTTGGAAATAGTCATGCCGAGCGCGCCGAAAAGGTGCTTCATGGGCATGGGCACCGTGGTAGGGATTCCGTCCGCGAGCACATCCACGGGAACCACGTCGGAATAGAGGAAATCGTACTGAGGATCGTTGATGGTAAGGGTCTTGCCGACTGTCAATGTCTTCGTGCCGACGGTGTAAGTGGAGAAGAATGTATTGGAGACAAGGTCACTCGCTCCGCCGGTGGCATCCTTGAGAAGCCATCCGTAGAAGTGATGGGTGCCGGTGCGGGTCCAATGGTAGGAGGTGGGAGAGGCGACGTTGCCGAACACCCATTTCCAGTTCTCCTCGCTGCTCTTGTAGGTGAGGGTATTGGAGAAATACTGGTATTCCTCTCCGTTCGTATGGCCGTCGATCGTTCCGGAATATCCGGAGAGATAATCATACATCTGGAACTGGGTACCGTCCACGGTGAGGCCTCCGGCATTGAGCATGCCCTTGGTAGCCCCCGGAGCGGCATCCAGAGCGATTTCCTCAGGGGCGAACAGGCGGTTCCTGCCCTCCTGCTGCTTTTCGCATGAAGGCACCAGGCTCAGCAAAACGCCAGCCGCGAGTATCTGATATAAAATTCGTTTTTTCATATTGGTACTCCGGAAGGGTTTCACCCCTTCCGAAGCAAAAATCGTGCTACTATATCTCGAGATCGATATTGGTGCTGTAGGTCTTCGCCTCCCAAGCATCAACAGCGGGGTCGAAGGTGATCTGCCTTCCGGCAGGGCCAAGGGTGATGTTGTAGGTGATAGCCTGGTTCATCTGCCATGCGAACACGGAGGTGTTGAGGTCGGCGGTGTCGATGAGAAGGTCGGCGCTCACAACCTTGTTGCTCTGGGTAAGAGCAGGGGTGAAATCGGTCTCGCCGGCGAGCTTGCGATAAGTCTTGATGTCCACGGTGAGGGCGATCTTCTGCTGACCTGCAACCAGAGTCTGGGGAAGAGCATAGAACTCAGGGATGACATTGACGCCCTCGCCCTTCACGAGGTTGTAGTGCTGGACATTCTTGTAGAGAGTGTTGTCCTCATCGTTGGTGATGGTGAGATCGGGGGTCCATACGAAGTAGCCGAGAGAATCTGCAGGCTTGGTCCAGGGGATGATACCGGTGTTGGTATCGGAAAGGGTGAGGACGCAGGAGCCCTTGGTATAGACACCGGCGAGCACAACCTGCTTGAGAATAACTTCCCACTTGGTGACGGTGCCGGTGACAGCCTCAGTCTTCTCGTTCTCACCGAGAATGACGTTGACCTTCACCTTTGCGCCAGCGTGACGGAAAATGGTAGGAACACCCTCGAAAGCGTTCTGGCCATCCTCGACCTGGTTGGCGTTGTCGGTGTAACCGACGGCCTTGTCAGAATACATGATGTCCACCTGGTTGGCGGTGAAATCGATGTCGCTGTAGCTGATCTGGGTCTTGGCGACGGTGGGAACGGTTCCGGCTACATTGTAAGGATAGTAGCTGAAGAAGTCCACGGTCTGGTTCTTGGGCCAGTAGTAAGGAGTAGCAGTAGTCCAGGAATTGGAAGTGGCGTTGTAGGAGACTTCCTTGTTCTCGATAAAGAACTCACCCGTTGTACCTGCAGTCCATGCATAAGTACCGAAAGTCTCGGTAACAGGGAACACGGAACCGGTCACCTTGGTAATAGTGTTAGCGGGCTGGAAGCCGATGACACCGGGAGCGACAACAACTTCGTTCTTGGAACAGGCTGCCAGAGCTACGGCAGCAACTGCGATGAGGAAAAACTTTTTCATAGAAATAATGATAAATAAGTTAATTAGTTGTTATTAAAAATTCTGTTCTGGGAGCCTGCAGCGGCAGTCAGCCGCCACAAGCCATGTGCATTATGAATAGTAATTAGAGTCAAAACTTAATCGTTTGTATAGATGGTTATGTCGTCCGAATACACATCCGTCCAGGAAAGGACCGCAGGGTCGAATGTGACAGGGATGTTGGCGTTAGGATTGATGGAAATCCTGTAGGTGATGTTCTGGTTGTCTTTCCAGGCTGTGATGTTGCCGTTATTGAGACGGATGATGGAAACCACGTTTTCTTCCGCCCATGTGCCAAGAGCGCTCTTGTATTCGGTCTTGATGGTATATGCGACAACCAGTTTCTGGTCGGTGGTGCTTGCAGCGGCAATATCCAGAGGAACATCCATCGCATCCTTGGAAACGAGGAGGGTCTGGGGAAGAAGGATACGTGTCTTGTCCAGAGCCGTGTAGTTGTCTGTTGCTGCAGCAGTGGTGGCATCCTTCTCAATGAGGTCGAGAACGAACTCATTTGCGGGAGCGTAGTCGTAGCTGGCAGTGAAGTTGGCATGGTCGGTAGCCCACTTATCAGTCGTGGCAGCCTCGGGGATCTGGGTGAAGGTACCCTTGTTGTCGATGTTGAGGATATCGACATCGGTGACCTCGATCTTGATCGCGTTTACATTGGGGTTCTTGTTGCCTATTGCGCGGAATTCGAATCCAACCTGGCAGAGAGCGTGGTTGAAGATAGTGGGAACACCGGAGAAGCCTCCCTCGGGATTGGAGTTGTCGGTCACGAGAGTGCCGTCGCTGTTGGTGTTCCTGTTGCAGTTAGCAGCAAGATTTGCGTACATCAGATCGATATTGGTGTCTGCGACGATTGTGTAGTTGTTGAAGAGGAAACCTTTGTCAACATCATAGGAAGGGACAACGGAATAACCCTTGTCGGTTCCGTCCGCAGTGTAGGGAGAGTATGATGCAAAGGTGATCTTGCCGGACTTGGTCCAGTAGTATGCGGTTGCGGGAGCCCATGCATAGGCAGAGGTCTCGTCAAGCACCCTATAGACAACCTGCTCGTTGTCCATGAAGACAAAGGTCTGGTCGGCTGCAATGCCGGTCCAGTCATTTTCTGTCCACCATGCAAATGTTCCGAACGGAACGGTGGTGGGATAGGTAAGGCCAGCGGTCGCCTTGGTCTGCTGCAGGTGGTTCACCACGCTGAAGTTGATGGCAACCGGGGATGAGTTGTCGATGGTTTCGACCTTGGAGCAAGCCGCCATGGCTGTCAGGGCCGCTGCTGCGAGGATCAAGTACTTCTTCATAATGCTTTTGTTTTTGTAACTTTTCATTTTTGTAACATATGGCACCCTCAGGCACGGTCAGGCGCCTGAAGGCAAAAAGTCTGGATTAAGGAGTCACAAGACCGTTCTCGTTGATGTTGATATCATCCACGGTGCCATCGGCATCCACCTCAACATATTCCTCAACTGCAGGATCGAAGGTAACCTTCTCGGAAACAGGGTCGATGATGATGTGATAGGTGATCTTCTGGTTGGCACCCCATGAAGCGACGGTGTTGGCAAGCTGGCTGATAGTCTTGGCTTCGAGAACACCGACCTCACGGATTTCCTCCATGAACTTGGTTGTGCCGTGGAAGGCCTGAACCCTATAGGTGAGCTTGAAGGCAACGCCGCTGGTAACCTGAGGCATAACGGAACGCTCGGCAAGAATCGTACTCTTGGTGCCGTCACCGGTGGTGTTGACGGGAATCTCAAGCACATCCGAATCGGTCAGGGAAATGACCTCCTTATCGGCAGCTGCAGTAGAAGCGACCCAACCGCTGATGTTGGTGGTGCTGGCATTGGTGGCTGTCCATGTTTTAGTGGAAGCAGCAGTTGCATCATCAACATTGCTCAAAACGAGGGAGCCTTTGTTGACAGGAGTGATTGTGGAAACGTAATCGGCGTTTACGGTAGATGCGCTGAGAACCTGGACTTTCCAAGTGGTGTTGGCGCTCTTCTTTTCATCGGTGGTCCTTGCTTCAACATCTACGATAAGTTTTGCAAGCTGGTGACGGAAGAGAGTGGGAACGCCCTTGGTAACATGAGCGGAACCCTCACTGTTATCGACCTGATGGGTCTCGGTAGCAGAATTGGCGCGGCCATAGTGGAGGGCTGCATCTGCAACGAGAATGTTGGAAGTTGCCGCTACAACGGCATCGGTGTAAGTGAAGGTAACAGTCTTCTTATCGGAAGCATCGTTAGCTACGGTAGGATTGTGTGTTCCAGCATAGGAATAGAAGTTGATCCAACCGGTCTTAGGCCAGTAGTAATCCTCTGCGGGAGCCCAGGAAGTAATGTTATTGCTGTCAATATTGGCGGCAGTAACCTGAGTGGTACCATTCCAGGGAAGGACATCCACATCCATGAATTCAACGGGATCACCGACGGTAGGGAACTGATTTGCCACGGTGTGGAAGCTGTAGATGGATTCAGAGGTAATGGCAGCGGCCTTTGTCATGACCTGGCTGGTGTAATTGGCAACCTCGAAGCCAATCTTGTTGTTGGGAGAAGTAGGATTGAAGTCGTCTTCAACCTTTGAGCATGCGGCCATTGCTACAACGGCGGCTGCTGCGATGATGAAATACTTTTTCATAATGCTTTGTTTTGTTTGTTTTATTATCATTTGTTTCAATTTGTTCTGGCACCCCGGGGCAGGGTCAGCCGCCCCGAAGCTAAATATAAACTAGATGGTCTGATCGGTAGTGGTGCCTGCAATCCAGTCTGCCTCAAGTGCAGGATCGAAGCGTACCCTCTTCTGCTGAGGATTGATCTGCAGATAATAGGTATACTTGGTATTCTTGGCCCATGCGGCAGTTCCCATATCGTTGAGTTTGATGGAAACGGGGATAATCTCGTGGTTTTCCTCGGTACCGTAATCGGTGGTAATGTCCAGGTCGAAGCTTAAGACAACGCTTGCGCCAAGAGTTTGGGGAAGGACGCAGGTCGCGGCATAAACATCCTCTGCTGTTTCCTTGGTGACTTTTTGAACAGTAAAATCAGCAGCTTCAAGGTCTCCGGCAGTATCGGTACCCGTCCAATCACCAGTCCAAGCCTGAGTTCCGTTGGAGCCGGGGTCTGCATTGGTAAGAGTGAGAGTGCCGGCCTTATTGACAGGGGTAATCTTAACATTGTCCAAAACAATTGTCCAAGTGGCATTGCCATCGGAGACAGTACCAGAACCGGCAGTAAGAGCAGCGTTCTCAGGCTCACCGGATGCGGCTGTTGCGGCGGTGGCGTAAGCCTTAACGTTAATCTGTGCGAGAGCGTGATGGAAGAGCATTGGAACACCCTTGTTGTAGTTGGCGGAGAGACCGTTAAGTCCATATTTAGCGGCAGGATTGTCGTTGTAGCGCCATGCCATATCAGCATAGAGGAGATTTGCACCTGCCTGGCCAGCAGTAGTGCCAGACCATGTCCAAGTCATGGTAGCAGTCCATTTGCTGGAAGTGTAAGCATAAGCAATGGTAGGATCCACATCATTGGTTCCATCGGTTCCGTACCAACCCACGAAGTTAACAAAGCTGTGAGTGGATTTGGGCCAATAGTACTCATGAGAGGGCGCCCAGTAACCAACATTGGTAGATGAAGTGGTAGGATCAGTAATCTTAGCACCTGCAGTAGTGTAGGGGCTGACAGTTTCGCCAGCATCACCGAAGAATTCCTGGTAGGAGGTACCGTTCACGGTATAATCTGCATTGAGATCGACACCTTCTGCGTGAAGGAAAGCACGACTCTTGAATTCCTTGAAATCTCCGAATACAGAGACCTCTCCGGCCTTGGTCTGGGTCATGTAATTGGCGGCCTGGAAGGTAACCTTCTTGGCGGGAGTGTTGTCAACATCAACTTTGGAGCAAGCCATTGCTGCAATGGCGACTGCTGCGATAACGAAATACTTTTTCATGATCATTTGTTTATTATTTTGTTTCATTTTCTAATTTGTTACAATTTCTTATTCAACCGTGACATTGATATCATCCGCAAAATCCCATTCGCTTTCCACAAGGGGTTCGAGCAGAATCTGCTTGCTGATAGGGTTGATTATCAGGTTGTAGTTATATATTGTGTTGGGAAGCCAGTCCGTGATTGCCACATTGGACAGGTTCTTGATCGTATTCAATTTGATTTCAGCAGGGATGTCGGTTTCGCTGGAAGTGACGACCCCGTTGCTCTTGGTGGTAACAGTATAGGTGAGATGCAGCACGATGCCGTTGCCAAGCGCCTGAGGAATGAAACTGCGCTCAGGAAGGATAGCGGTGGGGGTTTCGCTGAGGGAAGTGCTGGAACTGACCATCACCACATCGTTTCCGTTGCTGTTCTGGTCGAGAGTCCAGAGGTAGGCATTGGACGCAGGACCGGCCCAGGCACGTGTTTCAGAAGCGGAAGGATCTGAATTGGTGAGGGAAAGGGTCCCGGTGTCATATAATCCTTCGATTCTCGCATTCTGCAGCACGACTTCGTAGGTCACGAGCGCATCATCCGGATCGGTCTCGGTGGTCATTTTCATGTTGACCTGCACTTTTGCAAGCACATGATGGAACAGGGTAGGCACACCGGAAACCACTCCGTTGAAGCGATAGGTGGTGAGATTGCTTGTGCAACGCCATGCCTCGTCGGCGATCAGGAGCTGGTCGTCAGCTTCGACCGTGCGGGTCACAACGAAAGATGTTTCCGTAACCGTGGTAGGCACAATGCCCTCAGAGGCACGCCAGGACACGAAATTGATGTAGCTTTCTTCGCCTTTAGGCCAGTAGTAAGGATGGCTGGGGGTCCACTCGGAAGTGGCAGGGCGCCATGTGATGGTCTCTCCGTTATTACCGAAGAACATCTGAACGCCATCCACTCCCTCAGCATAGAGGAAAGCCTTGCTGGAGAATGAAGTGAACTCAGTGATCGCGACTGCTTTGGTGCGTGCATAGCGCGCTACCTCGAAGGACACTGCCTGCTCAGGGGCAGGGGCGCTCTCCATCTTGGCGCAACCTGCAAAGGCCACCAGCGTGATCAGCATTATGTTTATATACTTTTTCATCAAACTAAATCGCTATTTCTCCCTGTTCTTCTTCCCAGTCATCTACTCTAGGCTGGAATCCGCCGCCGGCGTCCGGATTGGGGTTGGTGCCGGGATCGGGTATGTTGATGACCGACTCTTCAATGATGAGCCAGTGGTATTTGATTGCGAGTTCGGAGTTGAACACCTTATCCATGTTCACATCGTACTGAAGGAGGTTTCCTGCGGTATCGATCACATTGAAGGTAACGTGAAGGTCGCTGGACACGGCGTTGATCTTGCCGAAGGTGTTGAAAACGGCGCAGAGCACGTCCTTGTTGGTGTCTGCAATGGTATCGTCGTAGCCCTTCTGCATACTGAACACTACTGCTGCGGTAGGATCGATGGTGCGCTCGTTCAGACCGATCTTGTTCGAAGGAGACAGTCCGGTAATGACTGCAGTGGCCTCGGAGGCATACTGCATGCCGTTCACGCGAATCTGCAGATAATAGGTGTCGATAACAGTGCTGGCCTCGGTTTCTACCACGATCAGAGTATCGTGAGGAGAAATGCGCACGTTCTTCTCGTTTGCCACCAGCAGGTGCTCGGGCTCGTAGTGTATCTTCAGGTCCTCGAAGTAATTCTCCACCTGTCCGTCACCCTTGGTATGGTAGTTCAGCAACCTGGACTTCTGCGCGGGGGAAACCTCATCGGTGAAGGCAAGGATATCCATCTCATTGTTCTCGTAGCTCACCTGGGTGGTGGGAGTATCGAAGTTATAGACAAGGAAATTGTAGTCGCCGTGGCTGATACCGAGGTTACCCTTGAACACCTTGTTGCCTTCGCTGTCCAGCTCGTTGGAAGAAATGAAGCTCTGGCTCAAAAGTTTGTCGGTTGAAGGATCGTAAATCAGCACGCGCATCATGTCGGGATCCAGCTGGTCGAGCTTGTCAGCCCAGAGGCTTGTGTTGGTGCCATAGAGGTGGATGCTGCTGCGCACGTTTGCATTAACGTTCGTAACGGTTTTCACATCAACTTTGATGGCTATCTTAACAGCCTCGCTGGGACTCACGAGCGGACGCCTCTCGCAAGAGACGGCGGCAAGCACCATGGCGGCGGCCAGGAATATGCGCAGTGCTTTACTCATGGCGGACCTCCTTCATATATTTTGCATTGATAGGTATCACCAGGCTTATCTTTGCCTTGGTGGGATAAAGGAAGAAGTTGTAGAACGTACCGTTGTTGGCGGGGTCCTTGATCAGCTTCGAATAATCGTCGGTAGGATAGTAGTGACGGTAGGGGGCCTCCAGGAAGCCGGTGGAAAGGCTGAACTCGAGGTTTGCCCACTTGCGCCTGCCTAAGGCCTGGCTGTAACCGATGGTTGCGCCCACAGACCAGTATTCACCCTGATAGTTGATGGACTTGTCATACTGGAAGTCGAACTTAGCAGACATACCGTAGAGGCCTGCGAACCAACCATTCATCTTATGAATGCTGTCCACTTTCCAAGGCTTCAGCCAGCAGCGGGCTTCAAGACCCATCTCCCACATCTGGAAGCAGTACTTGTTGCCGGTTTCCCACCAGGGGAAGACATCCTCAGCCACGAGAGACCAACGTTTGCCTATAGGAATCTCAACCTCGAAGTTCAGAGCGGTGGCCAGATCGTAGAGAAGGTTGGTTTTCACGGCAATGACGGTCTTCTTGTAAGGCATGAGGGGCAGGTTAAGGCGGGTGGTGTCTTCAACCTTCAGGGTTTCATCTACCACCAGCATCTCATCTTCAACAGTAATTTCTGCCGGTTCGGCAACGGGAGCGTCCGGTTCTGCTGGTGCTGTTTCTTTGAATTTGACTTCAGCACTCGCACAGCGCAGACCAGGGAAGACATCTTCGAAGAGGTGTTCCCATTCGGGGAGTTCACGCAACTTCGCCTCTTTCTCGTCGTCCGCAACAGGGGAAACGATAATAGAAAGGATTTTGCTACGCGAAGACTCTGAAAGAGCGGTGTCGCTCTCAACAGCGACCCTGAGATCTTCCCAGGCCTCGCCGGCAGAATGTACTGTAATTTTACCTGAAAGTTCAGGATATTTGGATTCAATATAATCTTTGACAGCCTGTCCACGCTGCTTGGCGCAACGGTTGTTCACATAAACGGGGCCGTCAGGAGAAGTCTTTGCAAACACGTCGATAGACTCAATCTCGTCGGCGGAGCGGCTCTCGATAAGAGCTGCAAGGTCGTCGAGAACCTCAGCGTTGTTGCTGAAGTCCCTGTCAACGTCCACGGAATTGAGGGCGAAGCGGACGGCTTTCTCGGAAGCGGCGGTCTCAGAGGCCTTCCCGGCCTTCTCAGCCTTTTCGGTCTTACCTGCCTTCTCCGCGGCAACCCTGGTGTTGATGGCAACGCGTGCGGAGCGCATTTCAGGGAAGATGTCCTCGGAAAGGTGATTCCATACGGAGAGGGAGCGGAGCTCAGCCTCTTTCTCTTCGTCGGAAGCGGAAGAATCGATGATGGAAAGAACCTCGGCCT
>JAEEGL016143040.1_pt1 | contig 32420 bp, 38 predicted proteins | sample 9134231 | NCBI WGS metagenome assembly JAEEGL01 (sample SAMN16246548, study PRJNA631951) | gut metagenome | biome: gut microbiome; feature: rumen; material: fiber-attached | host: Bos | place: Iran: Karaj | collected 2018-10 | reverse complement strand
TGCAATATTAAATCAAATATTTACTAGTAGCCAATGTAGAACTATTTCAGATGGTCATACTTATACATGTACTGATCACCATTATAATGGTGATACTAAAACAACTGGTTATACAAGCTTACATTATGAAACAAGTTGTACTATCTATGGATCATCAGCTAGAACTGGTGAATTAACTTGTCATTAAACTATAATATTAAGACTGGGTAAAACCAGTTTTTTTATGATATAATTATTGTGGTGATAATAATGATTTTATTAACAGCTTTACCAAGAACTGGTAAGTCAACAGCAATTAAAAAAATTATTCAAATGTTAGGTATTAAAAATTGTGGCGGATTTTATACTGAAGAAATAAAAGAAGATGGTGAAAGAGTTGGATTCATGATTAAAACTCTTAGTGAAAAAACAGCTTTGTTATCTCATATAAATAATGATAGTAAGTATAAAATAAGTAAATATGGTGTTGATTTAGATACATTTGAAAAAGTATGTATAGAAGAATTACAAAAAGCAATTATTGATAAAAAAATAAAATATATCATTATCGATGAAATTGGTCCAATGCAGCTTTTCTCTAACGAATATAAAAGAATACTTATTGAATTATTAAAATCAAAGAAACCAGTAATTGGCACTATCTTTATGAATTCATATGAATGGTTAGATGATTTTAAGAAAAAAGATGGTATAGAATTAATTGAAATTACTATTGATAATAGAAATCAATTGCCACTTCAAATAGTAGAAAAAGTTACTATGAATGATGAAAGTATTCAAAGAAAAATAAATAAAGCTAAAAGATATATTATGGAAAAAGAAAGATTTATTATAGATACTGGTAAAATAGAAGTTCATTCAGATCATGGAGTTAGAATAGTTAAAGATATTAATGGTAACTATTCATGTGATTGTGAATTTTATAAAGAAAATGGAACTTGTAGTCATATAATAGCAGCTATTAATATAAATAATTAAAATAAGTAAAACATGTTGACAAGGATATAAAAAAGGATTAAAATAAACTCAAATTATATAAAGGAGAGACTTTATGGAAAGAGTAGCATTAACTAATTTAAATAATGTTATTAATTTGAGAAGAAACTTAACAGATTCCTTGTTTTTGTTTGAGTCTTTATCCAGTTTTTCCCTTTATAGAATAATGATATTTAAAGAGTTGGTGTCAATTAAAACTATATAGTTGTTTTTGACACCTCTTTTTGTATCAAAATAAAAAATGAAGGAGGAGAGTATGAACCAAAATAATTGTTATATTCCAGATAATTATAGGAATATTTTAAATCTTGATGAAACTCAAGATTCGATTGAATTTATTAAAAAGAATTTAGAGGATAATTTGTGTAGCAAATTAAGACTACAAAGGGTTGTTTCACCAATTATAATAGAATGTGGGCTAGGAATGCAAGATGAATTAAATGGTACAGAAAGACCAGTCCAATTTGATATTTCATCAATAAATAAACAAGTTCAAATATTGCAAGATAATTGTAAATGGAGAAGATTATATTTAAGTAATAGTGAAGTTAAAAGCGATGGTATATTTTCAATCTTAGAAGCGGGAGTTAGACGTGATGAAGGTACTTTAGATAATATTCACTCAGCAGTTATTAATAATATGACATGGGAAAGAAGAATAGCTATAGAAAATAGAAATATTGAATACTTAGAAAGTGTTATTAGAAATATAGCTAAATCTCTTTATAAAGTTGAACAACGATTATTAAATCATTATCCAAATTTATCTCAGGTATTTGATGAAAATATTAATTTCATTACTTCTCAAGAATTAGAAGATTTATATCCTAATTTAACTCCAGAAGAAAGAGAAAATGAATATGGTAGAACTCATAAAGGAATATATTGTATATTAAAAATAGGTTATCCATTAAAATCGGGAATTCCACATGGAAAACGTTCACCAGATTATGATGATTGGGATTTAAATTTTGATATCTTAGTATATTATGATGTATTAGATAGAGCAGTAGAAATAGGTGGAGGAGCAATTAGAGTTACTAAAGAAGAATTATTAAAACAAATGAATTTTTTACATTGGGATATTAATAATCAATACTGTAAGTCAATTATTGATGGAACACTAGTTCCTACTATTGGTGGAGCTCTTGGAACTGATAGAATATGTATGGTTCTATTAAATAAATGTCATATTGGAGAAATAAGACCATCTGTTTGGGATGATAAAACATATGAAATATGTCAAAAGAAGAAGGTAAAACTTTTGTAATAAATAAAGGCTAGAGAAATCTAGTCTTTTATGTTATAATAACAAATCAAAGAGATTATTATGGAAAAAGAAATATATAAAGTTAATCCAATTATTATATATCCAGAATGTATAATAAAAACTGGTAAACAGGATAATTGTTTTACTTGTGATAAGTTAAGTGAATGTCTATCACCAAGAAGTATGTGTATAAGACCATATAAAAATCATAAAGATGGCTGTCCCAATTTTGGTAAACTCCCAACTTGTCCACCTAATATTCCCTGTATGTATGATCAAATATTTGATGTTAGTGACGTATATGCAGTTGTTACTAAATTTTATTTAGAAGAATATTTTAATAAAAGAAGAGAACATAGACCAGATTTAGCAGAAGGTCAAATAAGAAATATTAGAGTTTGGCAACCTCAAGCTATTAAAGAAAATGATTATGCAATAAGCGAGTTTTATAAAAAAAATCCAGATAAAAAGGATTATGTTTCAACAAGACTTTTGGAATGTATGGGTGTTGATGTAATTAACACTATGAAAGAAGTTGGTGTAGAAATTAAATTCCCAGTTACTGAATATGCATATAGAATTGCTTTTATTGCCAAAGTATATGAAGAAGTATTAGAAAAATATGGATTTGAAATATACGAAGAGAAAAGTAAATTAAAAAAGGGTGTTAAGAAGTTAATTAAAACAAATAGCTAGATGATTAATCTAGTTTTTTTATGGTATAATTGATTTTGAGAAGAAGTTGTGATTGGATGTGATTATATGATAGGAATAAGTATTGCAGAATCTAACGAGTGGGAATGTACATTAAAATATTTTAATAAAACACATGAAGGGTGTGAAAAGTTTCCTTTTGGAGAATATTTTATTACTAATATAAGTAATAAAGATGTTATTGTTTATAGATGTTATGTTAGAAAAGTTGCTTCAGCTGCCTCTACACAATATATGATTGATCATTTTAAGTTAGAAAAGGTAATTGTAATTGGTACATGTGCGGGTGTTGATACTAAATATCAACAGTATGATATTATTATTCCTAATTTAGCTGTTCAATATGATTGTACTGTTAGAGAATCAGAACCATTAATTAAAGAAAAGTTTAATGTAAATATAGATTTATCAAAACTAAATTTTGATTATAATACTGGGACTATTGGTACAGCTGATAAACCACTTGTAATGTGGAATGATTATTTAATATTAAAAGATAATAATATTACGATAGTTGATACGGAAGCGGCAGGAATTGCTTATGTTTGTAAAATGAATGATGTTAGTGTTTTGATAATAAAAGGTATAAGTGATTTTCCAACAGATGAGAGATTATCTTCTATAAAAAAATCTAATGAAGAACAATACAATATATATATTAAAAGCATACCAATAGTAATGAATAAGATATTTAATGAATATTTAGAAAAAGTTATTTAATTAGAATTGTTATATCAATTATGATATAATTTTTCTTGTGGGAGATTTGGATGGAAAAAAGATTTGAAATACAAAGTATAGATAATGATATTGTAATAATAAAAGATAATTCTAAGATTATTATGGATAGAGGTTGTGATGGTGATTATTGGTTTCATTCCCCAAATGGTAATACAGAATTAAATATATCTTTTTATTCTAGAATGGAGCCAGAAGAAGATGAATGTTATAAAATTCTTAATTCATTGATGAAATCTATGTTTGGTAGATATGTGTTAGATGATGACCGTGATTCATTACCTGATGATTTCGTTAATTTTGAAGATAAAATTGTAACATGGCATTCAGATTGTTCTCTTGAAGATATATTACAATTTCAACATTCTAATAAAGAAATAAAAATAAGAATATTTAAAAATGATGAAATAGATTATAATGAACCAATAAGAATACGTATTAGAACTACTGCTTCACCATACTATAACTATTATGAAGAAATTAGTAAATTCTATAGAGAGATAGGTAAATTTGCAAGAGGGGTTACTAATCAAGATGAACAAAATGCAAAAAGATTATCATTGAATAAATGAAGTGAACATGAATAATTTATTAGTATATCTAATGTATTAACATTAATATCAATAATTTTTAGATATGACTATAATAGCTAACTATTGAACAATAAAAGTTGATAGTGTATAATAAATGCAATGAAGGGATGAGTTTAAATGGTAGAATATATAATATATACAAAAATTCCTACTGAGGATGGAAAAGAAATTACGATGTATGCATCAGATGATATTGAATATGCAGCAATATTTTTTAAGAAAGAGAATAGAGGAATCGAAAGAAAGATAACAAAATTTCAAACTATTAATTCTGCAATTATATGGTGGAACTTATTTAGACCATGGTTTTTTTCAGGACAAGGAAATCTTTTAGATCAATGTAAAAACCCTAGTATTTGTATTGGTAAAATAATTAATGATAATTTAAGTGATATAAAGGAAGTTCACAAACTTACATTAGAAGATTCAATTGAAAATGTACCAGATCTTAAAATTGCTACAAAAGAGGAACTAAAAGAGTATTTTGATATTATTGATGTACAAGAGCTGGTAACACAAGCAAATAGATCTATTACTGAAAAAGCAAGAAAAGCAAATGCAGAATATGAAGCAAGAGGGAAAAAATAATTAATGTAATATGACTGGTAAATCCAGTCTTTTTTTGACTTTAAACTTGTATTGTGATATAATATCCATCATTGAAAAGAGGGGTTATTATGGATATTGAATCTAAATACTTTCATAGTATTATGTCGTATAATAGAAAATCACGTGATGAACAACTAAATGAAATTCTACATAAATTAGAGTGTATTTTAAAAGAAGGATATATTTTACCTTATAAAGAGATAAGAGAAAAATATCCAGAAATAGAAAGAAATAATAATTCTCGTTCTAATGGAGATGAAAGAATATCTATTTGTCTTCATACTATGAAAAGGCAAGCGGTTGATCGTGAGTTTTTAGATAGACATAAACATGATTTGATTGAATATGCTTTTGATATGTTTGCATTAGAATCAATCGCTATAGTATTAAATGAAGAAATAGAAAATAAATATAAAATGTATCCTAGAATAATGTACTTGGAAAGACAAGTAGAAGGGGCTATTTCATTAAAGTATATGGATGCAATTTCTATTTATGTTACTGACGAAATAGCAGAATATTTTATAAATCCAGAAAAAAAAGAATGGCCTGCTTTTGCACCAGGTAAATATAATATTGATTTTCTTAGAAGAGTAAAAGAATTATTAATTAAATATGGTTATAATGTTCCTATTTTAAGTGTTATGTCTGGAAATGAATTTCATGATGAAGAACAAGATGTAATACAAAAGGTAAAGAAAACTGGAGAAATCTAGTTTTTTTTGTTATAATGAATTTTGGTGACATTATGAAGAAGATAGTATGGGTATTTGGTGAATCAGCAACTGGTAAAGAAACATTAGTTAATAAATTATATAATCATGATGAAGAAACTTTAAATACTTTTAATATGAATAATAAAAAAATATGTTATAGTAAAATAACTATTGTAGATCATGATAATGAAGATTATGGTGTAATAGTAGATAATAATATTTATGATGATTCTTTGATGGATGAAGATAATATATATTTTAATAGGGTAAGAGCTAAAAGACGAAGAAGTTATATTATGTCTGATGTAGAAAACTTTATTAACAGTGATAATGATATTTTATTAATTAAAGGTCAAATAAATGATTTAAGAGTTAATAGAGGTAATACAGTAGATTATTTTTTAAAGAAATATGGTAATGATTCTAATATTCAAATTGAAGTAATAATACTTAAAGTAGAAGATGTTACTGAATTAAGGAAAAGAATACAAAGTAAATCATGGTTTAGAAAAATGGATGATGAAAATGAAAAGAATAAATTATTGGAAACTATACCATTCAAACAACAAAGTCATATTGATGAAGTAATAGATGCATTTAAAAATTATAATATCGAAATATTAATTTATGATTCATTAGATAATTCATATAAATTAGATAGTAATAATAAAAAAAATAGTATATAATATTTTAAGGAGGAAACAATGGGAAAAGTAATAGTAATAACTGGTGGTAGTGATGGATTAGGAAAGACTTTAGCTATGTCACTATCAATTGATAATAAAGTAATTATTTTAGCAACAAATGAGGATAGATTAAAGGAAGTAGCAAGTAAGAATAATTGTGTATATAAAGTATGTGATGTTAGAGATTATAATATAGTAGAAGCTACTATAAAGGAGATAGTTAATGAATTTGGAAGAATAGATGTATTAATTAATAATGCAGGATTATGGATTCAAGAAGAATTAGATACTAATGATAGTGACAGAATTCACTCTGTAGTTGATGTTAATTTACTTGGTGTTATTAATTGTTCAAAAGCAGTTATTCCAACTATGAAACAAAATAAAGATGGATTAATCATTAATATTAATTCACAAGCAGGTATTAATCATAAAGCTGAAAGAGTTGTTTATAATGCAACTAAATGGGGTGTTACAGGTTTTACTAAATCATTACAAGATGAATTAGCTAAATATGGAATAAGAGTTACTAATCTTATGCCAGGTATGATGAAAACTAATATGTTTATTAAATTAAATATTGAAAAGAATATGGCTAATGGTGTTGATACTATAGAAGTAGCAAGATTAGTAAAATTTATTATTGATACACCTAAAGATGTAATGATACCTGAAGTAGGAATTAAAAATATTAATAATTAGTAAATAGGGATTAAATTTTTTAATCCTTTTTATTTGTGTTTTAAATATATTTATGTTATAATATCTACTTGCGTTGGGGGTTAATATGGATATTGAAGTCTTATCAGTAGAAATAACAAGAAATTGTAATTTAAGATGTGCACATTGTTTAAGAGGTGAAGAAAGAAATGAATATATGTCTTCACAAACTATATACAATGTTTTTAAAGATATAAAAGGAATTGATCAATTACTATTAACTGGTGGTGAACCTTTTCTTGCACTTCATCAAATGAAAGAAATAGTTAATGTAATTAAGAAAAATAATATAAAAGTTAAAGAAATTTGGATTGCAACTAATGGGACTGTTTTAAGTAAAGATATAGTTGAAGTATTAAATGAAATGTCTAATATTTCATCACTTAAAATAGTAATATCAAAAGATATATTTCATGATAAAGAATTAGAAAGACTTGGACTATCTGAAAAGAGAATGATTAATACTATGATATTAAAAGAAATGTTTAATGCTGAAGATCAAGGTGAATATGATATTCCTGAAGAAGTTTCCATGAATTATAATAATGTAAATTATAAAAAAATAGTAGCAACCGGAAGAGCTAAAAACATTAGTGAAGAAAAACTTGATGAAATTAATAGTGAATTAACTAATTTTGAACTTCTTCCTGTTGATTTACGATGTATATCATTTGTTTTTCCAGGTATAAATAAAAAGAATAATCGTATAAATGGTAATATTTGTGTTGATGTACATGGAAATGTTACAGGAGCTGATTTCTCATTCGATGAGGAAGATGATGATATAAGAAAATATAAATCAGATCTTAATATACTTAATATATTAAAAGCTGTAATTAACTTTAAAAGATATTATTTAAGATTATTTAAAAGTTTAGATCCAGATACACCAAATTTAATACTGGAAGAAGTATTTAGAAAAATTGATGAAAGGCAAAGAAGAAAACATCAAAAATAAAGGGAGGAAATATGAATTATACATGTCAATATAAAAATGGAGCAACAGTTACTGTATTAGTACCATATGATTGTAATAATAATTGTCCATTTTGCGTAAATAAAAGAGATTATAGAGAAAAATATAAAATTAAAGATTTAAATAAAGTACTTAAAGGAATGGAAGAATTAGATAAAATTACTCCTAATTGTGACTATGTCTTTTCAGGTGGTGAACCATTTGCTAATCTTGATTCTTTAGCGACATTATTAAATCAAGTAAGACTATTTAATAAAAATGGTAGTAATCATAAAGTATTTATTAATACAACTTTTCCAGTTTCATCAAAACTAGATACTATTTTAGCTTTCTATTTTTGTATTCAATATAAAGATGTTATTACAGGATTAAATATTAGTAGACACTTAAAGAAATATGTTATAGAATGTCCAGATATTGTTTTAGAAATGTTAAGAAGACTTCATTTTTCAATAAGAATAAATACTGTTGTATATAATAATAGAGAATTAGTTAATTTACCCAATCATTTAAAGAGATTTAAAAATTTTTCTATTCAAATTAGAGAGGATTATACTAAATGTAAAATAGAATCATTACATGATTATTATGAAGAAGATGGATTATTACAAAATACTTTAAAAGCAATGGATTTAAAGTTTGATGAAAATAACTTCTTATTTAGAAATGACTTTAGATGGAATTATATATTACAAGAAAAAAATAATGGACAAAGAGTTACTCTTCATCGTACATTACCATATTCAACAATTAAAGTTGGTGATACTGAAGAAATTAATGATATCATTATTGAACCAACAGGTAATGTTGTAACAGACTGGAATGATTATGGTCATCCAATTGATTATGAAGAATACAAACGTTGTATGGATGAGATTAAAGCTAAGAATACATCACTTGTTAAAGAAAAGAAATATAAAGTTGGCTAGAGTAATCTAGTCTTTTTTATGATATAATCATTATGGATGTGATGATAAATGCAAATAGAGGAATTTAGTGTATTTACCAACAAAATAGATAATATTACTATTACTCATATTTCAGATATGCATTTAAGTAAAACTAAAGAAAATATTAATTTAAAAGAATTAGTTAATACAGTAAAAAAAACAAATCCTGTTTATATAGTTATTACTGGTGATTATTTTTCTGGTCATAAAACTAAATCATTTCTTGATCCTAGTGAAAAAAAGATGTTACAAGACTATTTATACGAATTAAGAAAAATAGCTCCAATAGTAATGTCTTTAGGTAATCATGATATAAAGATAAAAAATGAAGATGAATTAAGAAAAGAATTTTTAAAACTAGAAGATATAGATATTCATCCAGTCGATAGAGCAAAAACATTTATTGATAAGAAAAGAAATATTAATTTTATTGGTTATATGCAACCAAAGAATTCTTATTCAATATGTGATTTAACAAACAAAAAAAGAAAAATAATATTAGATGATATAAATAAATATATGCCACAAGCAATTATCAAAGGATACTATAATATTGGTCTTATTCATACACCAATAGTAGCAAGAGATAAATATTTATTAGCTAATAATTCTCCAACAAAAAAATTAGATTTAATACTTAGTGGACATCATCATAATGGATTAGTTAATTATAAAACAGTTAACAGATTGGAAAAAGTTTCTGATAAATTACAAAGACGTTTTCCTAAACATAAAGATAAATTAGCGAAGATAAAAAATATGAGTTACTGTGAATCTATTATTAATAAACCAATTCCATTTATTAATTTCTATGCGAGAGGTATGCATATCTTTGGAAATGTTCCAGTAATTATAAGTAAAGGTGTAGGTGCTAAAGGAGCAGCAGGATCTAAAAGAGATGATGTTAATAATCAAGTTATTACCAAAATAGAAATAGTAAAAAAATAGTATAGTATTTGTTAAGAAACTAGATTACTCTAGTTTTTTTTGTTATAATCAAAGATGAGGTGTATTATGTTAGAAAACTATAAAAGTAGATTAGCAACAAACTTATTTTTAACAAGAATAAATGAAGATGGTAAAACAGAAATACTATTACAATTAAGACAAAATACTGGATATATGGATAATAAATATGATTTTGCTTGTAGTGGTCATGTTGAACAAGGAGAAACATTTAAAAGTGCGTTAGTAAGAGAAGCTAAAGAAGAAATTGGTATAGAAATAAATGAAGATGATTTAAGTTTTTTAACTGTTAATCATGATTATACCGGAAATCACGTACAAATGGTTTTTAAAACAGCTAGTTATAAAGGTGAACCAAGAGTATGTGAACCAGAAGAATGTGGTGGATTATTATGGTGTGATATTGATAATTTACCAGATAACACTATTTTATATGTTAGAAATGTAATTGAAGATATTAAATTAGGAATACCATATGATGATGTAGATTTTACTAATTTAAGTAAAGCAAGAAAAAAATAGGTGAAGTATGGGATATAAGAAAATTAATTTTGAAGATACAACTAGATTTAATAAAAATGGAGTAGATTTTATAGGATATGAACCTATTAATGAGAATATGTCATTTGTTATGGAAACAGTAGAAGAAGGTCATTTTGAAGAGTTTGTTCATGATAAAAGTACTTTTACTTATATCTTTTTAGATGGATCAGGTACATTTTATTTAAATGATGAAGAAGTAGCTGTTAAAAAAGGTGATGTATTATCAATAGAACCAGGTACTAGAATATATTATAAGGGTAATTTAACCCAATTATTAATTACATCACCAGCATATGATCCTAAGTATGAAAGACATATTAGAGATATTGATAAATAATCATTTTGTGATATAATATTCCATTGTTTTGGGGAATATAGTATAATTATTAAGAGGTTAAGTTATGGAAAAAATAAAAAATATTTATGGCATAGAATTTGGTTATAAATGTGTTGATACAGATCGAATGATAGATGGTAAGCCAGTAAAAAGATATGATATATATTATATTGATGGTGAAAATGAATTTCCTTTGGATTATTGCTTTTCATATGAAAATATTAAATCATTCATTGATAATATTGGAAAAATACTTGCTCCAAAGAATAATTATGGTAATACATTCTTTAATGTAATATATGCTAAAAATCCAGAGAGTGATCATCGAATTATTGAAAGAGCTACATTTATTCGTTATGATGATCATATGGAGTTAATACATGATGATGGTAAATATATTCATGAATCATTTCAAACTGAATTTATTGATAAATATGTAGCGCAATATAATGATGATTCTAGATTATTTGAACAACGAAAGAGTTGGTTACATAGTCAATCATTAAATGAAGTATTAAGTGATATTAATAAAAATGATAAAATAAAAGAATATTTGTTAGAAAAAGAATTTTTACCATCATTATATGAAGATTTAAAAGCAAGATTTACTGATGAGTATTTGGATAGTAATGATGTTAATCAATCAGTTTATGTTCCAACAATTGGTAAAGTATGGATATTAATGAGTAATTGTAAATTACAATTTCATCAAGGTGGTTATAGTTTAGATAATTTAACTATTAGAGTCGATAATATGACTAACGAAGAAATTATAAACTATATTTTTGCAGGTATAATAAAATATGCAGATAAATTAAAAAGTTGGAATACTTCTTATGGAAAAAATCAATATGCTGAAGAAGTATATGAAAAGGAAGATAAACCAATAATAAGAAAAAGTGAACAAGAAATTCTAAATCAAATTGGTGATCCAAATTTTTATGGAATATCTGATCAATATGATGGAGAAGTATACGCTATTTCAGATAACTCATTTACCATAAAAAGAACATTCTCCGGAATAAGACCAGAATATAAAGAGTATCCATTTTCTTCTTATCAAGGCAATATTGATGAATTATATGAAGGACAACGTGTAATAATTGAAAGATGTACAACAGCTGATTATTCAGAATTATTCTTCTTAGTATATAATGGCGAAGATTATCATAAAAGAAGACGTTAAACTAGAGAAATCTAGTTTTTTTTGTTATAATTATCTTGAGGTGTATCATGGAATTATATAATGTAAGAATTAAAGATATTGTTAGTTATACAGGACTTTTAAATAATCATGAAGATTATTTAAAAATGTTAGATATTCTTGAAGAGAAAACAAGTTTTATTGGAATTACCTCTCGTCATAAAATAATAATGAAATGTAAAAAAGATATAATAAGTATTGAAAAAAGTAATAAATGGTGGGGATTAGAAACATCATATATTGAGACAATATATTATATTAAGACTTCAAAAAAATTATTTGAATTACTAAGAAAATATAAAACATTTTGTATGTATGTTATCGATTATAATGATGGAGATAGAGTATATACAACATCTTTTGGTAATAATGATATAGCTTTCTTTGATAAAGATAATAATATTTTATTATGTACAAATACTCATGAAGGTGATATTTATGTTACAGAAGAGATTGATAAGTTATTTAAAAAACAATAAACTAGGGAAACCTAGTTTTTTAAGTTCTACCAAAAGTAGAGTTTATGGTAGATCTTAGTAGATAAATTAATTATATAATTTTACCTGTAGGGAGGGAAAGGTTATGATAATTGCAGCATGGCCTGGTACAGGTAAATCATTTTTAGGAAATAGATATGAAAATATCTTGGATGCAGAAACAACAAAGTTTCAATTTATTGTTAATGAAAAATTAGAAAGAAGTGAAATTGAAAAACAAAAGAAAACAGTAAGAATATTAAATCCAGAGTGGCCCAATAATTATTTAAAATATTTATTAGATAATTCTAGTAAATATGATATTATTTTTATTCCACCACATCCAGAAATATTGGATTATTTATCTAAACATAATTATGATTTTACATTGGTTTTGCCAAATAAAGATTTAAAAGAAGAATATAAAAAGAGGTATATTAATAGAGGTAATAATGAAAATTATATTGATACTATTACAACAAAATGGGAATATGGACTTAATTTATTAGAAAAGTATGATTGTAAAAAAGTTTTATTAAATAAAGGAGAATATTTACTTGATTATATTAATAAATTGGGAATTAAATTAATTAGTAAAAAGAAAGAATTATCAGTTAAGTTTCCTGGTAGACTTGAAGGTATATCTTCACACCCAGATTATTTAACTAAAAACTATAAATTAGGTGGTGGATATGGTTTTACTATTGCCATGGGTAATTATTTAACTATTGAAAATAAACAAGAAGAAGATACAGTAATAACTGATAATATGGAAGCAAAGAAATTAGTTGAATATTACCTACCAATCTTTAAAAAGAAATTTTTAGTTGATGATAATTTTAAAGTAGAATTAAAGTTTGATAAAGTATTTACTAATCATTCAGGATTAGCATTTAATATAAATACTATTTGTGCATTAGCATATTGTTTTAGAGATTTATATTTACCAGAGATGTCTAATGATAATTTAATTAAATATTTATATACAGTTAATAAAGAAGTTAATGACGGTAAAATATGTAATGAAATGTTTACGGGTATTGGTCATAACTGTTCATTTTATGGTGGAATTACTTTTGTTAGTAAATATGGTAAGATAACATATCATCGTAGTGTACCTAAAAATTATATGGTTGTATTAATAAGAACTAATTTCAAGAAAAAAGAATTATCTAGTTATGAAATAGCTAAGAAGTGTCATAAAGATAGTTTAATTAGCTTAGATGAACATAAAAGAATAATTAAGTTAATGGAAAAAGAACTTAAAAATGGTAATATATCGGCTTTAAGAGATAACTATTATTTACAAAAGAAATCTGTATTACGTACATATATAGATAGTTATGAAAATTCAAAAGATTTATTAAAAATGATGGATGATTTTGCTAAAGATAAAGATAATATCGTTGGTATAACATATAGTAAACCAAATATATATGTAATAACTCCTCATCTTGGTAAAGTATATGAAAAAGTAAAAAAATATAATTATCCATATTCACTTCATGGTTTTGAAAATAATGGAATAATAAAAGAAAAGTCTAGAGAAATCTAGTCTTTTTTGTGATATAATATGAGTATAGGAGAAAAGATATGGAAAAGAGATTAACTAAAAAAGAAATTGTTAAGATGCTTTTAAAAAACAATGAATTAGAAGAAAAAGATGAATCAGAATTATTAGATTTACTTATTGATCAACCAATTAGTATTGATGTTGATAAACAAGAAGAAGCTAAGATGACAAGAGGAGATCGTCTTGCAGATAAGTTAAGTGAAGTAGCTGGTTCATGGAAATTTATTTTAGGATTTTCAGCATTCTTATTATTTTGGATAATATTAAATGGTTTTATCTTATCCGGTGATAGACAAATTGATGAATATCCATTTATATTACTTAATCTATTATTATCTTGCCTAGCAGCACTACAAGCACCAATTATTATGATGAGTCAAAATAGACAAGCAGCCAAAGATAGTTTAAGAAATCAAAATGATTATAGAACTGATCTTAAAAGTGAATTAATATTAGAAGAATTACATCATAAAGCAGATGATATATTAAGAAATCAAAGAAAGATATTAAGAGCTTTAGAAGTTGATGAAGAAGAAAACAAGAAATAAATATTTATGTATTATAAAAAACTAGAGAAATCTAGCTTTTTTATGCTATAATTATTTTGTATGGTAGGGTGAGTAAATATGAATATGTTACAAGAAGAAGCTAGTAAATATATCAAAAAAGTTAGTGATGGTGTATATGCCCTAGATGCAATTAATAATGATGAATTAAGTGAGTTTAAACATAGAATAATTGATTATAAAGTAAAAATGGTAGAAGAAAATGTTGAATTGGGAGCTAATGATTTAGCACTAGTTAGAACAATGCCAGTATTTCCTGATAATTTAACTTATGATAATACCCAAACTGAAGGAATAACCCAAAAAATGTATGGTCCATTTGAAGTTTTGTTAAGTTACTTACAAACTCTTAAGGAGTTCGCTAATATTGACGTAGGATGTGATCATAAAGAGATAAATGATGAAGATGCAAAACTTAATTATTTATTTTATAGAGATACTAAGCATTTTAGTTTAAATGGTCTAGCAAGTAATGTTTGCCATGAGTGGGGTTCAACAAGATTTTCATTTAATAATAAGAGCATTATTTTAATTGAGCCATTTACTGATCATATCGATAAAACATTAGCAGTATTAAATCCTGTTGATACATTTTATGATTTAAGTAATGATTCATTTAAAATTGGTAAAAATGGTGTAATTATTCTTTCTTTTGATACATATAAAAAACTTATTAAAGATCCAAAAAAGAAAGCTGACTTAAGTAAATTGAAAGTATTTTTATTCTCACCAAATAATATCAAAGTATTATCTTATGAATCAGTTAATACTTATGCAACCGATATAGTTTTATCTTACCTTGGATATATTCCAATGAATTCAGTTGATCAAACAAAGTTAAGAATTGATGGCTATACTGATCCTAAAGCTAGTAAATATTATTCAGATGATATATTTATTGAGAAATTTAATGATTTAATTGATGATTTAAGTAATAAGTTATTAGGTTTACCATATCGTCATATACCAGATGAAATGAAATTAAAAAGAAAACAAGAATTTCAAAATGTTTTTGGTGTTTTTCATGATGAAACAGAATATGCAACTATTGAAGATAAAATGAATTTAATTTCAAAACTTGATACAGCTAAAAAATATTTTGACTATTTAAATGAACATCTTGAAATAGATGCTGATTTATCTGATGAGTTATATAACAAATATGTGAAGTTTATTAATGATTGCCATGGATCAAGATTTGGTTATAGATTCTATCCTATAGAATTAGAAGACAAAATGATAGCATTTATTCAAAAAGTTGGATATAGAAAATTTATTGAAGTAACTAAAGAATTTAATAGTATTCCTAAAGATAAAGAAATATTTTATAAAGATTCTAAAACAGATGGAAAATAGTGATTAGTATATTAAAAATGATAGGAGAAAGATATGAATAATAAGCACGATATTAGAGATTTAGATTTATTATATGAAGATGCAAAAAAATTAATTAATGAGTTTGTTAGTGATAAGATTGATGGTAATATTTTAAAAACTATTGATAAGTCTATTAATGATATTAAAGAATGTTGGCATGGACAAGATTCAATTATTCAAATTAATAAATTAATTGATGTTAAAAACCTATTAATTGATAATCGTGATATTCTAGGAAATATTGGTGTTTATATTTCAATGTTAGTAAAGAATTATCGTGATGCACAAAATATTAATTCAGCTATATTACCAACATTAGCTCAGTTAACTTATACAAAAATGAATAGAATAGAAAGAATTAAAAGTAATTCTTTTGAAGTATATATGAATAGTAGTATATCTAATGTAGTTTATAATTTAAATTCTTTTACTACTAGTTTAAGAGAATCTGATGTTAGTGTAGTAAAAGTAAAGAATTCTATTACTAATAATTGGTTAGAAGAAAATGAAAATAAGAATTATGCGATTAAAATGTTTAGTAAATTCTCTCTTAATTTAACTAATATTATAAATAACGTTAAAGAGATAATTAAATGTATTAATACATCAATAGATAATTATAATTTCTCAGTAGATAATAATAGTATGCCTAGTTTAGAATCTATGTTTAGTGTTGTTAAAAATAAAGATAAATCACCTGAAGAAAAGAGAATATTAGGTTCAATAGAGAAAAACTTCCAAAATAATAAGCAAATGTCTAATAAATTTAATGAAATTATAGTTAATGAAGTTAAAAAAGATTTAATTAGTAAGGGGATTATAGAATGAATATGGAATTTAGAAAGGCAACATCATCAGATAATTTAGAAAAAATAGCTGAATTATTATACTATACAGATGATTATATTTATCCATATTGGTTTGGTGATGTAGATAATTGTCGTAGAGAATTAAGTCCATTACTACTTCAAGATAAATTTTTCTTTAATATTAATAATTTATATGTTGTAGTTATGGATAATGAAATATTAGGAGTAGTTTGTATTGTTGATAAAAATACTGATTTAGGTTATGACTATAGTGAACTAGAAAAAATAAATGAAAGATATGAGTTTACAATTAATAATTATATTAAAGGATTAATTGAAGAAGTAAAAGATGCAAGTTTTGCATATATATCTAATGTTTGTGTAGATCCTAATCATCGTGATTTACATATTGGTACTTTTCTACTTGATAGTTTAATAAAAGAGTATCGAAATAAGATGTATAAAGAAATAGTATTAGATGTATTAAAAGATAATCCAAGAGCAATACATTTATATAAAAAAATGGGATTTGAACAAGAAGGAGAAGTATTTAAAGGGTTTAATTCACCAAATTCTGAAAAACCAGATGTACTAACTATGAAAAATGTGATATAATAACTAACCAGGGAGTGAGGTTATGTCAAAAGAGTTTAATGACAATTTATATTATGTTATAGAAAATAGTGCAAAATATGATGAAATAGAAATAGCTAAATTTAATGATGAAACTAAACAATTTTATGATTATCATCTTTTAGAGTACGTGCCAAATATTAAAGAATTTAAAGTTGGTGAATTAGTTAAATTAGATTGGAAAATGGTTTATAAATTAGATGGTTATATCAATAATGAGGTAATAAAAGCAGTAATAAATAATCATTTATTTTATAGAAATCTAAGAAAGAAATATGGTACCGATGAATTTGATGGACCTTATGGTTGTGATAATCGTGAATGTATACCAACTATAGATGAGATAATTATTAAATATGCAAATGATAAAATTGAAGAGGGAGTTACTGTTGATTTATATGTAATTGATGTAATAAGAATTCTTTCTGAGGCTATGGGATTAAGAATATGTTGGAATAAAGGTGGAAGTTGTTATTTGCAAATGTCTCCTTTTAAATTTGCTGAGGAATTATACGAAGTTGTAGATTTAATGTATAAAATTATTTCAAGAAAATTTGCCATGGATGAGTCATTTTGTTTTGAGTTATATGAATTTGGCGGAAAAGGAAAAGAGTTTGAAGAATTTATAGAAGAACTTGAAAAAAATTCACGTTATAAAGCGGAATATTTTGGATCAGATTTGGAAGATCGAATTAGAAATGAAGATTATCATGGTGCAAATTGGGGTGTTACAGAAGGGCGTCGTGTATTAACTCTTCAAAAACCAACAATTTATTTTTCACCAGAAATGACTACATATTATTATGATAGAGCAGTTGATAACTCAAATAAATTGGAAACAACACCAGAATTAGCAAATGAGCATTATAAAAGATTGATAAAATCTTCAAAAGGAGTGAATAGATAAAACTAGAGAAATCTAGTTTTTATTGTTTATTTGGGGCTTATGTGATATAATACAAAGTCATCTGGGGGATATATGAAATATAGTATACGTGAATTATATATAGAAGTAACAAGACGTTGTAATTTAAAATGTGCTCATTGTATGCGTGGAGAAGCTCAAAATATAGACTTACCTAAAGAATATATTGATTTATTATTTGAAAAATTAAATGGAGGTACAATCGAAAGCCTTCATTTTGGTGGTGGAGAACCAACATTAAACCCAGATTTAATCGTATATATAATTGATAAGATAATAAAAGAGCATATATCAGTAGTTAAAGTTAGTATGATAACCAATGGTCAAATATTTGATAAAGATATTGCTGATGCTTTTAATCGATTAGATAGGTATTTAAAAAGTGATTTACACCTTATTGATGCATATATAAGTGGACGAGTAGTTATTGGACTTTCTGTTGATAAATACCATGCTAAAATATGTGACAGAGTAAAAGAAGATTATGGTAGTTATTGTAAATGGATTAGAACTAGTGAATATAGAGTTGCGGATAAAAGAATTATAAAATCAGGTCGTGCAACATTTGGTAAAGAATATACTTATCGACTTCTTCCACCAAGATATATGATTGAATATAATCGTGATGATGAAACTGAAGTATTTATTAATGGAAATATATATTTAGCAGCTAATGGTTTAATTACGAGCACTTTTGATGGATCATTTATTGATATGGATAATAATAATTATGGACATATATCAGATTTCTCTTTTTATGATTATTTAGATAAATATGGAGTAGCAATTAGAGAAGAATTTACAATTAAAAACTTAATTACTAAACAAAAAATTAAAAAATAAGCTAGAGTAATCTAGTTTTTTTTATGATATAATGATTATAGTATGAAAAGTAGACGGGTGAATTATGGATAATTATGAAGAAAAATTTAAGGATGTAGACATTCATAACGATTTATCACTATTAAATGTTTTATGTGCTTCTAGTGATATGCTCTCATTAGAAGAAAAAGTGTATTTTGTTAATAAATATCAATATGCACTTGATGAAATGGATATCAAATTTTTTCTTCGAGCACTTGTTGTATGTGATGGTGTTTTTCTTCAAAAAATAGATCCATATATTAAAAAAAGAGTATTATCTCTTTCTATTAGTCAGGTAGAAGGTCTTATATATACTAATAAATATTATAGGAAAGTTAGTGATATATCTACTTATTTACTTAAACAACCATGGTTTAAAGATTTTAAAGAAAAACATAAATTATTTGAAACTGCTTATAATCTTGAAAAATTAGTTAAGAAAAATGATGTTGATTTAGAAACACTAAAAGAATATGGAAAAGTATTAATTGAATCAATATCAAAGGTTGATTCTAATCCTGTAACTTTTGATATGGCATTAAAAAACTATGTTAAATTATTAAAGAGTTCTAATTATGAAGAATTTAAAGAATTTAAAAAATCTGGATACATTGCTTTAAATAAACAAATTTCAAATGATGAAGTACTAACTGATAATGCATTAATATTTGATGGTAGAATGACTATTGATGAAAAGTCTTTAAATTTTGTTGAATTTGTTGAAATAGGAGCAACTAATAAAAAAGCTGTTGCTTCTTTTAATGGAGATAGTTTTTCAATTAGTCCTCAGAGAAAGAGAGAAATATATGGAAGACATAATAATAAAATGGCCGGAGAGCTTTTTCTATTTGTGATAGGACATGAACTATATCATGCATATTGTGAATATTACAGAAGACCAAAAACTTTAAATTATGATGATCTTTTAAATGAATTAAATGTTTATAATTCAGGTATAGGTGATGCAGTATCACAACTTAATTATGATTTTTATCACGAATATCATAGTTGCTTTTCCCATGAGTATATAGCTAATATAAATGGACTTAAACATATGTATGAGGTACAAAGTTATTTTCCTTATATTGATAAATCTGCAATGGAAGAGTCAACACAATATATAGCAGATGTTTTACGTCATGGTTATTGTTTAATTAGGAAAACTTCTCGTTATATTTCACCAATTGAATTTTCTAAAAAGTTTTTCCAAGAAAGAGATAATGTTCCCAAATATGCGCTTATGCATTTATTGAATGGCACTATAGAAATGCCAAAGGAACTAGTTGATGTTGAAGCTAATCTAACGGAAATAGAAAAATTTGAACGTGGATACTTTAATAAATATATTGGTGCATTAGATTTAATTCGTAGTGGTAAAGTTAAGTCAACTAATTTATTTAACGATTTACCTATTATTTATGAACAATATAAGGATTCACCAGAAATGAAAGAGTATCCACATCATGTAGAAGAAAGGGATAAAATGGCTAGAGCAATCTAGTTTTTTTATGATATAATTAGTATGGTGTTAATATGAAAGATTATTTTTTAGAACTAAGATATTTAAAAAAATACTATGGTAATAACCGTGGTATAGAAAATGTATCTCTTAAATTAGAAAAAGGGGATATATATGGCTTTGTAGGTCCTAATGGAGCAGGTAAATCAACTACTATTAGAACTATTATGGGTTTAATTAATAAAACTGGTGGAGATATTCTTTTTGATGGTGAAGAATTAAATAGTGATGATGAAAGAACTAAAAGAAGAATAGGATATCTACCTAGTGAAATTAATTTATATGATGATATGACAGTTAAAGAAATATTTAATTATCATGAATCATTTTATGAGAATGATACTTCTAAAAGAAGAAAAGAATTAGTTAAATTATTAAAAATAGATGAAAGTAAAAAAGTAGAAGATTTATCACTTGGAAATTTAAAAAAAGTTGGAATAGTTCTAGCTCTTATGCATGAACCAGAGTTATTAATATTAGATGAACCAACTAGTGGATTAGATCCATTAATGCAAAGTATATTTCATGATATTTTACTTAATGAAAAGAAAAAGGGTACTACAATTCTTTATTCATCACATGTATTAAGTGAAGTATCAAGTATATGTGATAAGATTGGTTTTATTAAAGATGGTATTATTATTAAAGAAGATCCTATTGATAATATTATGAAAAATAATTATACTTATTTAACTATTGCATCAAAAGATATTGATAAAATAAAAAAAGAATTAAAATTAGATATTGTTAATGAAAATAAAAATGAAATTAAGTTTATTAATAATATGGATACTAATAAATTATTAGGAATATTATCTAAATATAAGATAGATAAATTATTAATTGAAAATATATCTTTAGAAGATTTATTTACTAATTATTATAAGTAGGTGAAAGTATGATAAAAAGAGAATTTAAAGTTAATTTAAAAAGTTTTATTATATGGACTTCAATATTAATTATTATGTTTTTAGTAGTATTTTTAATTTATCCATATATTATAACTGATGATACGATAAAGAATATTGATGAAATGATTAAAATGTTTCCTCAAGAATTATTAAAAGCTTTTAATATGGATATAGCTTCTCTTAATTCAGTATTTGGTTGGCTTAAATCAGAAGGATTTATGTTTGTCTTATTAATAATTGGATTTTATTCTTCGATGCAAGGAGGAACACTTTTATTAAAAGAAGAAAATGATAAAACTATTGAGTATTTAGAGAGTTTACCGGTTAAAAGAAATAAGATAGTTACTAATAAAATAGTAGTAGGTATTGCTTATATTATTTTAATGACTTTAATAATTGGTTTATTTAATTATGTAGCTTTATTATTAAGTGGTGATTTTAATCAAAAACAATATTTATTATTAAGTATATCTCCAATTATTATTGGCCTACCATTATTTGCATTTAATTTATTTATATCAACATTTATGCATAAAACAAAGAAAACTGTTGGTATTAGTTTAGGTTTAGTATTCTTATTCTATTTATTTAGTGTATTAAGTGAATTATCTACTAATGTAAGTATATTAAAATATTTTAGTATTTATACACTAGCTGATACTAGAGGTATTATAACTAATAGTTCTATTAATCCAGTTTATATAATTATAAGCCTTGTTTTAACTAGTATATTTATCGTATTAACATACATTAGATATAATAAGAAAGAATTAGTATAGGAGAGTTATGGGAAATATTATAATTACATCTGGAGGATTTAATTCAGTTAATAATTATGTTAGCAAAGAAAATATAGAATTATTTAAAGAAATATCTAATGGTAAAAAAGTATTAATAATAGCTAATGCCGCTCCAGAGGGAACAGGAAATTATATTGCAAGAGAAAATGTTAAAGAAAACTTTTTAAGTGTTGGTGCAGAAGTAGTTGATATCAAAGATATTGATGATAATAATATTAATAGTATATTAGATTATGATGTTATTTATTGTCTTGGTGGAAATATTACTCATTTAATTGAATTAAATAGAAAAACTAATTTTAAAGAGATAATAGTTAACTTTTTAAAAAAGGGAATATATATTGGTGAAAGTGCAGGTTCAATGATTTTATCTAATAACTTAAAATGGATATATGATATTAAAAAAGGTACTAAACCAAAATATGATGTTATTTTAGATAGTTATGATGGACTTGGTTTAACTAATTTATATATTTATCCACACTATCAAAAAGTAGATGAATCTGTGGAACAAAAAATTAAAGAATATGAAGAAAAGAATAATATAAAAATAACTAGATTAAATGATGGTGAAATAATCATATTAAGTGGTGAAGATAATGAGAAATAAATTATTAGAAAACTTTTTAAGAATATCTGAAATACCAAGAGGATCTGGTAATGAAAAAAAGATATCAGACTTTTTTGTTGATGTAGCTAAAAAGAATAATTTATATTATTATCAAGATGAATACTATAATGTTTTAATTAAGAAAAAAGGTAATATACCAGGTGATACACTAGCTTTTCAAGCTCATCTTGATATGGTATGTAAAAAAAGAGAAGGTAGCCTTCATAATTTTGAAACTGATGGTATAGATGTAATAGTTGATGGTGATAAAGTATATGCTAAAGATACCACGTTAGGAGCAGATCAAGGTGTTGGTTTAACATTTATGTTAACGATGATAGAAGATAATACTCTTAAGCATCCTGATTTAGAATTTTTATTTACTTCACAAGAAGAAACGACATTTAATGGCGCAATTAATTTTCCATATGATAAAGTAGAAAGTAAGAAACTAATAAATCTTGATAATGATAGAGATGATAATTATATAATTGCATCAGCTGGTGATATATTAAATACCTATACTTTAGAGGCTAATTTATCTAAAAAAGATTTACCTAGTTATAAAATAATAATCGATACTACCCCTGGTGGCAATTCTGGTGTTTATATTAAAGAATCAGAATTTAATGCGATAGCAACTATGGCTAAGTTATTAAATAATAAAGATGTTTATTTAAAAAGTATTAATGGTGGTACATTTGAAAATGATTTAGCTACTCATTGTGAAGCAGTTATTCAAACTAATTTAGATATTAATATATTTAAAGACTATAAAATAGAAAGAATAGATAATGATAGTTCATTTAGTAAAGAAGAAACTAATAATATAATTAATGAAATATTATTATTAAAAAGTGGTTATTTATCTAATATATCATCTTGTAATTTGGGAATGATAGAGACTAATGATAATATAGTTAAACTAACTTACTTAATTAGAAGTTTTGATAATTTAGAATTAAATAATATTTCTTCTAATACTAAAGGACTAAATAATTTTAAATGTAATGAAGTATATCGAGATTCAATATGGAAATTAAATAAAGATAGTGGGTTATCTAACAAATATCGAAAAATATATTATGATAAATATCATGAATATCCTGAAGAAGGAGTTATACAAGGTGGAATAGAACTTACTTGTATACAAAATAAGATAGATAACTTAGATGTGTTATGTGTTGGAGCTACTATGGAAAATCTTCATACACCTAATGAAATATCTTATATTAGTTCATGGGAAAAAATATATGATTTATTGATTAAGTTTATTGCTTAATCTTTTTTATTGCAATAAAAAGTAATATATGGTATAATAACCACTAGTTTTGGGGGCTATATGGGAACTATTAAATTTACTGATAGTGATGTTATTTTTTCAGAAGATAATATTATAAATATTAATGACTTTTTTTATAATATGGATACCAATATTGGTGGAAATGAATATTATGTAAGATATGATAAAGAAAAGAATAAATATTCATTATGTTATCGTTATGAAAAATATAATGATATTGTTTTAGATCAAGTTGAAGATAAATCAATAATTAAACATCTTAAGAATTTAGCGATAGCACAAAAAATGATTGAAGAAGAAGCTGATTTTAGTAAAGTAGAAACTGATAAAGATATTAATGATGCTAAAGCATTATATTTAAGTCTTGTAAAAAAGAGTAATTATACTATAGGAGATTATTTTAGTGGAATATCAGATGATTATTCTGAAACTAAAACTGTAACTGGAGAAGATTTAATTAATAATCACCTCGGGTTATATATATTATCAGGTATAGTTATTTTTATCGCAGGTGTTATATATTCAACTAATTATGTACCTAGTGAGTTCCTTGAAACATCGTGTGTTATTGTTGCCACATTATGTCTTGGTACGTATCCACTTTATAGATTTATTAAGAATTATATTAAAACTCGTTTTAATAGAATAAAAGCATTTAAAAGAAAAACTACAATTAAAAATTATTTGATTAAAGATTTAGAAAAGAGTTTAGAAAAGGCAAAAGAATTAACTAAAAGTCCTGATTTTCAAATAAGCGATAATATTTTACAAATGATTGATAATCTTACTGATTTATTAGCACCAATAGAACCAAAAACGAGAGAAGAACTACGTATACAATTACAAAAGATTTTTGAAGATTATTTAGCAATAGATGAAAAGAATTTATCAAATGCTGATAAGCTTTTACAAAAATCAGAAATTATTAATAGACTTGGTAAATTAGAAGGTGATATTAATATACTTAAACCATCAATTAGTAAAAAGATTGCTAAAAAAGAAATTGATCATGTAAGAGATAGACTATATAACTTAGATGCAGCACCACAAGTAGAACAAAAGAAATATATGAAAGCTTTATAAAAAAACTAGAGTAATCTAGTCTTTTTTGTTATAATTACATTGGTGATAATAATGGATAAAAAAATAGTTGATGCAATATCTTTCTATACAGCATGTAATAAATTGAAAGATACAATAAGAGTGGGGCATAAAGTATGGAATGTCAAAAGAGGAAGAATAGAAAGTGTAGCAGAACATGTATATGGTACACAAATGTTAGCAATAGCTATATATCATCAATTTAATTATGATTTAGATTTAATGAAAATAATAACTATGTTAGCAGTACATGAAATAGAAGAAATAGTTATTGGTGACTTAGCTTTCTTTCAAATAAGTAATGAAGAAAAACTAATTGAAGGTAAAAAAGCTTGTGTTAAAATACTTGAAAATATTATTAGTAAAGATAAAATATTATCATTAATAGATGAATTTAATAAAAGAGAAACTAAAGAAGCTAAGTTTGCTTATCATTGTGATAAATTAGAGTGTGATTTACAGGTTAAATTATATGATCAAGAAGGTTGTTACGATATAACGAGTCAAGATAATAATCCTATTTTTAATACACCAGTTATTAAAAATTTATTAGAAAAAGAAAAAACTCTATCCAATGCATGGATAGAATATGATCGTATTAAGTATGAAGATGATCCTAATTTCTTAATGATTATTGATTGGCTTAAAAATAATAAAATGGGTTAATAAAAAAGGCAATTATTTGCCTTTTTTTGCTTCATCTTCGAAAGCACGATAGTTTTCTAATAAATTATTTTTAATTGCTTTTTGATATAATCCATCAGCTAAGAAACTCATTTCTTTATGATTATCAGTATTAAAACGATATTCTGGGAAAGTAATAAAGAATTCTTTATTAGAATCTATTCCATGAGTATAATAATCAACTACTTCTTCAGTTTTTATTTGATATAATTTTTTACCATTACTATCCAGTTTAACATCTCCAGTAAATGTACCAACTTCAAATCTTGGGTTAGTAGAATAATCATCATTGTCTCTATTTCTAAAGAATAATTGACCATTTAACATAACTGGATCTCCAGGATTTAATACTAAACCATGTCTATTTTCCCATTCTTCTTTAGTTATTAACTTACCATTTTCTTTTATACTAAGTGTGCAATCACAATTTAATGTTTCTTCATTATATTCACTTGTAACAACAATGATTGGGAAAGTGCTTAACGGTACTACATAAACATTTGGATTTGAATAATATTCATTACATTCGTTTTCATCATTAGTAATCATTATTCCTGGTTTGATAGTATAACTAAATGTATTATTAACATCGATGTAAAGAACCTTACGAACAAAGAATTTATTACTTAACCATCCTCTATTACCAATTGCCATACTTGCTTCACAAACATCCTCAACACTTGCATCTACATCATGGATAATGAATGGATAAGAATGTTCATCAAGTGAACGATCAATTGTATTAATAATATAACTTGCTTTTTTACTACATTGTTTTTTAATAATATTTTCCATCTCGTCTCCTCAGTTAGTTATTATATGTATATGAATTATTACTGTCAATAAAAAGGACAGTTATATGTAAAGTGTGATATAATCTTTGGTGAGGTGATAATATGCCGTGTATTGCTATTCATTTAGCTATAGCTAAAAAATATTTAGAAAAACATGTTGAAAACAAAGATGAATTTATTTTAGGAACATTAGCTCCTGATTTAAATATTGATAATATTGGTAATTATATTAAATTAGATAATTATGATAAGAATAGTAAACATTTTGGTTCTAATTATAAACCTAGTAGTTTAATTGAATATTTGAAAGGTAAAACTGATTTATCATTATTTTTAAAAGATAATGATATTAATACATCTTTTTTACGAGCCTATTTCTTACATTTATTATGCGATTGTTATTTCTTTGATGAATGTATTCTTGATTCTAGATTAGAAGGATTATCGTTAGAAGAAGGAATCAAAATAGGGTATAATGATTATGATTTAATAACTGAAATATTAATTAATAAATATAAGTTAGATATTCCAGAATTAGCTAAAGATATTATGTCAAGAAAAGGTACTGGAAAATTGCAAATATTAAATGAAGAGAAAATAGATGAATTTATTAATAGAATGGCAAACTTAGATTTAACTAGTGAGAAAGAAAAATTTTTATAGTTTGGGGGATATATGGGAAATTTTTATTTAAAAAAACAAGAATATTTATGGAACTTAGAAGATAGTTATATATATGAATATGTAAAAAAGGGATTATTCAATGAATTTATGATTGATCCTAAAGATGAATTAGAATTAAGTTTAGCTAATGCTATATTAATATACTTTAATGATTCATTAGAACTTGCTTCAGGAAATATTGGAAAATATGATATTAATGACTATAACAATAGTTTTATAAAACAATTATTCGTTGATGTTATAAAAGCTTTAAAAAATAATGATACTGTTTTTTTAGATAATGTAGAAAATTATTTATATAAAGTAATGCGTAATCCTGTTTATTATGGTAATTATTTATATGAGTATTATTCATTTACTGGATTTATTACAAATTATTTTATAGATGAAGATTATTATAATTTTGCAGAAGAATGTGAATTTGATACTTCTGATGAAGATTTAAGTAAGATTTTGAAAGAGTATTATGAAAAAGCAAAAGAAATAGTAGATATAAATTGTGGTGTAGTTGGAAAAAAACATAAATTTAATATCCAAGATAAAGAAGATATGGAAATAAATGTTAAAGCAATGGATATCTATAAAGAGTTATTTGAAGCTAGAAATAGTAAAAATAGTAAAAGAATAAAATTAGAATTATATAAATAGAGCATAGCTCTATTTTTTTTATTAATTCAACCAATAGTTTAGTTTTTCAACGACAAGTTTATATATTTATTTATAAATATAGTATATTATATTTCTTGTGAGGTTTTTATGAGAGAAGTTATTGTAATTAGTGCACTATGGTGCCCATCATGTTTGATACTAAAAAAAGAGTTAAAAAAAATAAAAGAAGAACACGATATAAATTTCATTATGTTAGATTATGACTTAGATGAAGATGAAGTAAAGAAATATAATGTTGGTAATATATTACCAGTTATGATTTATGAAGATAAAAGACTTATTGGTGAAAAAAGTCATGAAGATATAATTAATTTCTTAAAGGAGTGTAAGCTAATATGAAAAGATTTATAAAAATATTATTACTATTAGTTTTATTAACAGTTCCATTTAATAGTTTAGCAGTAGCTGATCATTATAAGGATAAAGTAGCTGATATTGTAAATGTTAAGGTTGATGAAAATAAAATTAATTTATATTTATTTCATGGAAGAGATTGTCCACATTGTGCAGAAGAAAAAGTGTGGTTAGAAGATATAAAAGATAAATATAAAGATAGTTTAAATGTTTATTATTATGAAGTATGGTATGATGCTAATAATGCCAAACTATTAGATAAAGTAAAAGAAAAAATGAATATTGATACTAACTATGTACCAGTAACTATTATTGGTGAAAAACATTATGTTGGTTATTCTAAATCAATTGGTTCTAGTATTGAAAATGTTATTAAAAGTTATTTAGAAGAAGATGAAAAAGAAGAGAAAACTAATCGATATATACCTATAATAGGTGATGTAAATATTAAAGATGTATCTATACCACTTGTTGCTGTTATTCTTGGCTTTGTAGATGGATTTAATCCATGTGCAATGTGGGTATTATTATTCTTAATTAACTTATTATTTGGAATGAAAGAAAAGAAGAAAGCTTGGATACTAGGTATAACATTCTTATTTATCTCTGGACTTGTTTATTTCCTATCAATGTTAGGTATTAATTTAATACTTGGTATTGCAACATTAAAATGGATGAAGATAATTATTGCTTTATTTATTTTAATAGCTGGTATCTTTAACTTTAGAAAATATTTAAAAATACGTAAAGCAGAAACTGGTTGTACAGTTGTAGATGATAAAAAAAGAAAAAATATTATTAAAAAAGCAGGGAGGATTGTTAATAGTAAAACATTTGGTTTTGCTTTAATCGGAATGGTTTTATTAGCTGCTTCAGTTAATTTAATTGAAATGGCTTGTTCATTAGGATTCCCATTAGTATTTAATGAAATATTAACAGTAAATAATATTACTGGTTTAGCTAGAATTATTTATCTATTAATATATATATTCTTCTATATGATTGATGATATGGTAGTATTTGCTATATCAATGATTACTTTAGAAGCTACTGGTATTACTAATAAATATAATAAACTTTGTACATTAATTAGTGCAATTATTATGATTATTATGGGATTATTAATGTTATTAAAACCTGAATGGTTAATGTTTAATTTTTAGGAGGTATTATGATTTATTTAGATTATGCAGCTAATACTCCAGTAGATGAAGAAGTATTAGATACATTTGTTAATGCAACTAGAAAGTATATCGCTAATCCTAATAGTTCACATCCATTAGGTAAACTAGCTAAAGATGAAATAGATAAAGTTAGTGAAATGTTAGCAGAGTATTTTCATACAAATAAAGATGCAATTATATATACTAGTGGTTCATCAGAATCTAATAATTTAGTGATAAAAGGAATTGCAGAAAGAAGAAAGAGTTTAGGAAATAAAATAATTATATCAGCAGTAGAACACTCTAGTGTAGTTGCTCCATGTAATTATTTAGCTAATCTTGGATATGATGTTAGTATTATTCCATTAGATAAAAATGGATTAATAGATTTAAAGATTTTAGAAAAAGAACTTGATGATAAAACTATTTTAGTGAGTATATGTGCAGTTGATTCTGAACTTGGTACTATTCAACCAATTAATGAAATTAGTAAAATGGTTAAAAAATATCCTAATGCTGTTTTTCATACTGATGCAACACAAGCAATTGGTAAAGTAGATTTCGATTATACAGGAATTGATTTTATTACTTTTGGTCCACATAAATTCTTTGGATTAAATGGATTTGGCGTTTTAGTAAATACTAATAATATTACTTTAACTCCACTTATTCATGGTGGTAAATCAACTACTATCTTTAGAAGTGGAACACCAGTAACAGCTAATGTTATGGCACTAGGTAAAGCTTTTATGTTAGCAACTGAAAAACAAAAAGAAAGATATGAATATATTAGTAAATTAAATAAAATGTTAAGAGATGAATTTAATAAATTAGATTATGTACATGTTAATAGTCCAATAACAGCTATGCCCAATACATTAAATATAAGTTTAATTGGTAAAGATACTAAAAAGATATTAAGTGAATTAGAAAATCATGAAATATATTTATCAACAACTACTGCATGTGCTTTAGGTAATAGTCCATCTAAATCAGTGTTAGCTATTACTGGTAATAGTGATTTAGCTTCTAATACTTTAAGAATTAGTCTATCTCATTTAACTGCAATATCTGATATTGTTGAGTTTATTAAAGTATTCAAGGATATTACTAAATAGTATTGAAAAAAACTGATTTTGTGGTATAATAAATAAAGTTTTTTGGGGGTAAATTATGTCAGAAATAAAAGATAAAAAAGATATTATTAATTTACAATGGTTTTTAGAAGAATATGATGAAAAAACTGATGATTATGCTAATTATATAAATGTTAAGATTAATGAATCACCTAATTTAACAAATGTTTTTAATATAAGAAATAGTATAATTTCTTTCGTAGAAGAAGAATCTAAAATGGTTATATATAGTCTTACTTCTAATAATAAAGTATTAAAAATATCTAGTGAAAAAAGAAAAACTGAACATCATAAAGATTATGATATAAGACTAGTTACCTATGAACTATTATCTAATGCTAGTGATTATTATGCTGAAACTATTAGAAATAATGATACATTATGTATTCAAATAACTAATAGTTCTGGAAGAAGATTAACTGCTGATAGGGAAGTTTTAAATTTATCACCTAGTTCTTTAATTGATTTAGAAAAAGTAAAACTAATTGATATATTAGTACCAATTACTATTGATGAAATAAATAAAGTTATTGGCGAAATAGAAGAACTTGATGAAAGTGAATCAAAGAAAACAAATAAAGGATTAATAAAAGCTTTATTTGATAATTAAAAAAGTCTACATTGTAGACTTTTTATTTTATAAATTTATTTATTAAATTAACAGCAATATCATATGTTTTATTATCTATATCTCTTGTTGGATTAAATTCTACGATATCCATTGATTTAATATCATTTTTTCTATTTACTAAATAATCCATTATTTCATTAGCTTCACTAGTATTAATCCCATCAACTTCTGGAATACTAACACCAGGTGCAAGAGAAGGATCAATAACATCAATATCATAACTTATATGTGTACCATTAGTATTATTAAGAGCTATTTTAAATGCTTCATCCATAATAGATGTACATCCTTTTTCATGAACATCTTCAGTAGTAAAAATAGTTACACCGGCATCACGTAAATTACCTATTTCCCATGGATCAATACTTCTTGCTCCAACAATAACTGCATTTTTAGGATTAATATAATTATCAGTTATAAAATCAGTTAATAAACCACATTTATAACCAGTAATAGCAGCTAGTGGTAAACCATGTAAATTACCTGAATGAGTTGATTCAAATGTATTATAGTCACCATGTGCATCTATCCATATTATACCAAGATTATTATGGTATTTATTACTAGCTAAAGCTGAACCAATAACTCCAGAATGATCTCCACCAATTAATAATGGAAAATCATTATTATTTAATATTTCTAATTCTTTATCAAATACTTTTTTAGTAAAATTATTAACTGCATCTAAGTTTTTCTTTAAATCATTTTTATCTTTACTTTTTATAATATTATCTTTATTTATATCATTAGTTTTAATATTTAATTTTTCTGTTAATAATTTAGGTCCTAGATTTGCTCCATCAATATGAACACCTAAATC
>JAEEGL012685961.1_pt1 | contig 32420 bp, 29 predicted proteins | sample 9134231 | NCBI WGS metagenome assembly JAEEGL01 (sample SAMN16246548, study PRJNA631951) | gut metagenome | biome: gut microbiome; feature: rumen; material: fiber-attached | host: Bos | place: Iran: Karaj | collected 2018-10 | reverse complement strand
CTTGTCTACTTAATGAGTATTGCTAACTCTAACTTTGAAGAATGGACAGCAGAAAATCATTCCTTCAATTTAGATGAATTTAAGTTCTCTTTTGAGAAGATGTCTTTAGATGGTGTCTTATTTGATCAAGATAAACTTAACTTCTTCTCAAAAGAAATTATTGCTCAAATGTCAGCAGAAGAAGTATATAACCGTGTCTTAGAATGGGCTACTGGTGAATTTAAAGATAGACTTCTTAACTACAAAGAAACATCCATTGCAGCATTAAATATTGAACGTGGTGGAGAAAAAGCAAGAAAAGACTATGCTTGCTACAAAGATGTATATCCAATCATTTCTCTCTTCTATAAAGAAGACAATGATAAGGAATATCAAGAAAACAGAGTTCAATTTAATCCAAATATTCCAAAAGAAGTCGTTAAGGATGTCCTTGAAGACTTCATGAAGAGTAATGACTACTCTTTAGGTAATGATGTCTGGTTCTCAACAGTTAAAGAATTAGGCGCAAGACACAAATTCGCTGAATCAGGAAAGATATTCAAACAAAATCCTGATCAATATATTGGTCACGTCGGAGATGTTGCAGAAATCATTAGACTAGCGGTCACAAATAGAAAGAATTCTCCGAACCTTCATGATGTCTTAGTGATACTAGGTAAGGATGAAGTTGACAGAAGAATAGATCGTGCAATAAAATCTCTTAACTAATAGCAAACCTTAATGTTTGTTATTATATGGCCCCATGGTCAAGCGGCTAAGACGTAACCCTCTCAAGGTTAAATCGAGAGTTCGATTCTCTCTGGGGTCACCAAACGATAGCAAAAACGAACCCTTATTATTCACATGACAGATTACTCAGAATAACATTCGAGTTAATCTCATTCATAGGAGTAAGGAAAGTGCGTTTAAGAAATTAAGGGAATCACTTAGAGTGATTCCTTTTTGATTATAGATACAATAATCTCCAAATTCTATTAATAATCTCCAAATTTTATATTATAAATTGGAGAAAAATACAAAAAAGATTGAATAATCTCCAAAAATAGTGTAAATTATAGGAGAATAAAATGATATTTGGAGAATATTATGAGAGTTATTGATTATTCATTATTAGATAAAAGAACTTGGAACAAAGACGTTTTAAATTACGTCGCTTTAATTCATGAATATAAAGGAAGACAACAACTATATCTAAAGCAAAAACCTGAAGTGTTAGATAAACTAGTTGTTATTGCTAAAAGGCAAAGCACTGAGGCGAGCAATGAAATTGAAGGAATAAGAGTAAATGAAGCTAGATTGAAACAATTGATGCTAGACACAACGACTCCAAAGACAAGAAGCGAAGAAGAAATATTAGGATACAGAAATGTATTAAGCCTTATACATGAAAACTATGATTCAATACCTTTAACTTCTAATTACATTCTTCAATTACATAAAGAAATGTGCAGATTTACAAATTCTAATGATGGCGGAAAATTTAAGGCAAGTAGTAATGTTATAGAAGACACAACAACTAAAAGAGTTATATTTAAACCTGTAGACCCATATTTAGTACCAATTCTAATTGATAAGCTATGCGAAGAATATAATTTTGCTATAAATCAAAGAAATATTGATCCGCTAGTTGTTATTCCAATTTTTATACATGATTTTTTATGTATTCATCCTTTTAGAGATGGAAACGGAAGAATGTCAAGACTTTTAACAACGCTTCTTTTGTATAAAAGTGGGTATTATGTTGGAAAATATGTTTCTTTAGAAAAGAAAATTCAAATAACTAAAGATGATTATTATGTAGCATTAGAAAAAAGTAGCGTTAATTGGCACGAAAACGAAAACGATGATACTCCATTTATAAAATATTTATTAGGGACATTTATCGCTGCATATCGTGATTTTGAAGACAGAGTAAGTCTTGTAGGTGAAAAACTTTCCGCAAAAGAGCTTGTTTTAAGAGCTGTTAATATGAAAATCGGAAAAATTACTAAAACCGATATTATGGAACTTTGTCCTGAAATTGGCGATGGTTCAGTCGAAAACATGCTTAAAAAACTTTGTGAAGAACAAGTAATCGAAAAACGTGGTGGAGGTAGGTCAACATATTACATTAGGATTCAATAGTACTAATAGTCAAAAGGTTATTCGGTTTTTTGCGGTTAATTAAAGAGTTCGATTACGGTGCCGATAGGTTCACCAAATGATTAAAATTTTGAACGTAATAAATATCGTTACTTCAAATGTAAAAGTCCTTAATAAGGACTTTTTGTTATTCCACATTAGTTTAATCTAAAATGCTAACGTATTTACTTAGTCTCTCAAGTAAGTATTTACTAAATAACGTAACGATTGGCTTAATACCGTGTTTACCGGAATAATATAAAGATTACCGGAATAATATAAAGGCATTACCGGAACAATATGGCTTTTTCATTTTTATAAAATATTTGTTTTTGTTGCGAATAAAACCATAATAGTATAAAATATGGGTGTATTTGGAACAATTATGAATATAGAAGAAGTAATTGAAAACATTGTTAAAAGTAATAAAGGTTATGTCACAAGGAAGGAAATTGATAGAAGAAAAATCCCTTCGATTTATCTTTCAAGAGCTGTGAAAAAACTCAATCTAAAACAAGTGGCTAGAGGTTTTTATGCTGAACTTGAATGGATTGAAGACCCATATATTATTTTTCAATATACATATCCTCGATTTATTTATTCATTTAATTCTGCTATCTTTCTTTTTAATCTTGGAGATAAAATGCCAAATTATCTAGAGGTTACTGGTCCCTTTAACTATCGTCCTATGGCGAATGGAAAAAGTGGTGTAATTACTCATACAGATACTGTTGATGAATCATATAACCTTGGAATAACTGTTGTTAAAACTAGTTTAGGCAATACAGTTAGAGTATACGATAAAGAAAAGACAATATGTGATCTTATTAAGTTTAAAGACAGGATTGAATTTGAAGTATATGCAAAAGCGCTAAATAAATATGCAAAATCTAAAGATAAAGATATTAATAAACTAATGGATTATGCACGTATTATGAAAATTGAAAATAAAGTGCGTAGTCAGATGGAGATTATTCTTAATGGGGATTAATAAGAGCTCTCTCCAGTCTCGTATTAATAATTTGGCAAACAAGACTGGTGTTCACCAAAATATATTGCTCAAATCATTTTTCTTTGATGCATTTTTGAAACGTCTATCTATTTCTGAACATGCCTCTCAATTCATTTTTAAAGGGGGCTTTTTGTTATCGACAAGTTTAGGTATTAATTTAAGATCAACTCAGGATATAGATTTTCTATTAAGAAAAATTGATTTTCAGCGTCAAACAATAGAAAACTTATTAAAAGAAGTTGCTTCTACAAAAATTGATGACAATGTTGAATTTGTTTTGCAAAGTGTAAACGAAATTAGAGATGAAGATTTATATGGTGGATATAACGTTGTACTTTTAGGGAAACTAGAAAACATAAGAGAGACTATTTCAATTGATCTTGCTACTGGTGATCCAATAACACCTAATGATGTCGATTATGAATATAAATGCCTATTTAGTAACGAAATAATACATTTCAAGGCATACAATTATGAATCAATTTTAGCCGAAAAACTACAAACGATCTTAATAAGAGGTGTTCTTAATAGCAGATGTAAAGATTTTTATGATGTTTATATTATCCAAAAGCTTAAATGTGATTGTGTAAATCCTATTATTCTTAAACAGGCATTTGAAAACACTTGTAAATATCGAAACACCTTCTTTACTAAAGAAGAAGCATTCAAAATTATCACGCAAATTGAAACTGATTCACAAATGAATTTATGGTGGAATACATATAAGAAGAGAAACTCATTTGTTGGAGATACACAGTTTAAAGAAGCGATTAATGCAACTCTATTAATCCTAGAAATAGTTTTTTAATTATAATATATATTATGCTTACGTTTATATTGCTACTTATTGGTATCGTTATCGCAGGTATTCCAATTGGAATTGCTGCAATAGTTAACTCCGCTAAAGTAAAAGGAAAAGTAATGTCAGTTACACTTCCTTTAAGTATTGTTGCATTACTACTTACTTTAATTTGTTTATTTGGAAGTATTTCTAATGAAAACATAATTGTCTTTACCTCTTTATATTTTGGTGGTCTAGTTATTAGTATTGTTACTTTATCTATCTCAGTTCACTATAGAAGAAAAGCTAACAATAAAATCTTTGATGACAAGAAGAAAGAACATGAAGAATCAGTTCTTAGAACTAATAATCAAATCACATATTATGAAGAAATTAAACAACTAAAAGAACTTCTTGATAGTGGTGCAATAACCCAAGAAGAATACGACACAAAGAAAAACGAAATCTTAAATAGAAAATAAAAAAACAACTGATCTACCATAGGTACCAAATACCGGATACTAATCATAATTAAAACAATAAGCATAACATTTGGCATGAAATAAAAATAAAAACTTTTGATAAGTTATAAATTTCTTAAACTTTTCATTTGATTAAATATATAATAAATAAGAAGGTGATGGAATGAATGGGAGTATACCCCCTTTTTTTGTTATTTCCTAAGGAGTTCCTTATGCCGAAAAAGCCTATTGATACCACATTCAAGCAAATAGAAGTTGGTAAATTCTATTTTGTCCATGACGGAAGCCGAACAGGACACCCTGCCTTAATAATTTATAAAGACGATCAAAAGAATTTATATCTTGCTGTAAAATTTGATAGCGATAAACCTGGAGAAGTATCTAAGAAAAGTAAAGGTATCAGGCATATCACAAAACTAAAACACCCAATTTCGAAAGATATTGTTGTTTCATATGTTAAAAATAGGCCAATATTATGCAAAAGAAAAGATATTTGGGCAAAAGAGTTGACTGACCTGTCAGTCAATGAAGAAGACAAACAATTACTTGCTTTAATCTCAAGAAGGGAACCGACCAAAGCCCCTTCACTTCGTAAAAAAGGAAAAAAATAAAGCAACCGATGGACCTATTCAGCCACTCGTACCGGTTGCTTATGAATATTAAAACAAAGATTATTTCAAATTTCAAGAAAAACCAACCTCACTGAGGCTGGTTATTTTTTGTTCTTGTAATAACTTATTTCTTAAGGAATTCTGAAGCACATCCAAGAAGTCCTGCTAAGATAGCAAAGATACCTGCAATGACTGGTCCTGCTGCAAGGTGATATGCACTTACATCAGCTCTACCATTAACGACAGCGGCTTCAATAAATACTAAGATTGCACCTATAAGTAATGCACCTGCTAAGCAAAGAGCAATTAATTTCTTTTCTTTTAAGAAAATAATTCCACACATACCGAGTGCTGCTAATAGGATTAAAAGATATCCAATAAATGAAATCCATGCACCATAGTTCTTATCAAACAATGCATCTTTAAATTCAACAAATCCTTTGTTTCCTAAAAGTTCAACATAGAGTTGATTTGCAAACATTAAGAAAAATGCAACTAAACCTAAGACTGCTGCACATGCTTTTAAAATGTTTGGTAAAGTAAGTAATTTTTTCAATTTTTCGCCCTCCCTAAAATTAAAACTACAAACAATCCATAAAATGAATCTAAAAATATAATACAAAATCTCCCAGAATTTTCAAATATTCTTGGGAAATCCCAATAATTTTCAATATTATCTTGCGTTTAAGTAATGATATTTTGATATAATAAATCTGCAATCTAGTGAAACTGACAGCTTTCACTGAAAGCGGATTAACTAATCTTCTGTAACGCTATTAAGAGGATTACCCTTTGAGGTTCATAGCAATAGGCCATCCTATGGTTAATCACATGCTTTTTCTAGATTGATTAATAAATAGGAGGAAGTATTTTTCTGCGTATTTTAGAAAATGAAAAGAAAAACTATGGATCTTAATCGAGAAACAGCTTTAAGACTTTGGAACAAAACCTTTGGTAAGGAAACGAAAGTGGTGGATTTTGCCAATCGTCAAATTATTAAAGGTGCTTACGGAGATCGAAAAAGCGACTATGGTTGGAATGTCGATCACATCTTGCCAGTTAGTCAAGGCGGGAAAACAAACGATTCCAATCTAATTATTACTCACATAAAGACAAACGATGAGAAAGCAGATAAGTTCCCGTGCTTTGTAGCAAACGGATCATCTTTTAAAATCGTTAAAGTCCAGAATCATTATGAAATAAAACTTGCCAAGAATACAAAAACTAAGAAGGTTGAAGATGATTCCAAAACCGATTATTATGATGCCGCTTCAGGTATCAGATTATTTAAAAGATTAAGAGGGATTCAAAATAAGCCGCGTTTTGTTGGTTCAGTCCTTATTAAATTGAAAAATATTCGAGATACTGCTGTAGTAGACTTTATTGAAAAGTTTTTGGATGAAGAGAACATATCATATAGCCTTCAATCTAATTTTTATAGTTCTGAAACAAGAATTATTGCTAAGAATTTTAATATGCCTTTAAAAGAAGACATAAACACGTTATTAGATAAATGTGTTTTGTTAAATACTTATTTATCATGTTATTTTAAAAAAGCGGATTTTATAAGCGGATTTGAAATACAATATCGTGTCGATTTTTATCAAAAGAAAACTGAAATGTATTTAAATGCACAAAAAATCGATTTAATTACAAACAGCGCGTCTAATTTCTATGTTTTATCAGGAGAGCGATATCGCAACACATTATTTGTTAATAATTTAGTTGTCATTAACTCTGAAGCTAATGAAAAAGAAGAAATATCCAAAGATAGTGAATGGGTTATGTACGATTACATTTTTACAAAACTAGCTGAAGATTTAGAAAGAGAGGTTAGCAGAAATTAGCTAGTTTCAAAAACCTCCTATGAAATAAATAGATTAGCGGATGGCAGCTAAATCTATTAAAACTAACAGAATAAGCCTCCTTTCTGGCTTTATCCTCATACGGGTTCCTGCTAGTGATTCTCCTCACAAAATAGCAGGAACTTTTCTTTTGCTACATAAAATTCACTTATAGAGTGTTTGAATATTGAATAATATATAAATAAAATAATACATAGGTACGAGCGAAATATAACAAAGAACTAGAAATGTATTTACAAAGTAAATAAAATGCTATTCTACTTTTACGCGAGTCAATTCGCTTTTCCAGTTATTTATTTAATTCGCTGAAACGTAGAATATGTTAGGCAGGAGGTGCTCAGATATGACACTTGGACAAAAGATTAAGAAGTTAAGAAACGAATCTGACTTAACTCAAAAAGATTTATCTAATATGGTAAATGTTACTTTTCAAACTGTAAGTAAATGGGAGAACGATGAAAACGAACCTGATGTATCTACTTTAAAGAAACTAGCATCATTATTTGGTTGTTCGCTTGATTACTTGTTAAGTGAAGAAGAGGAACAATTAAGTGAAGAAGCAAAACCTGAAGAAGAAAAACAAACGACAGTCATAATTCATCAAAAGGAAATGCATGTCTGTGAGAAATGTGGACGTGATATTCCTGAAGATGATCTTGTGATGGAAGATATATGCACTCGACACGCTAGCAGAGGGCATTCAGCTGAATATAGAAAAGGCTATTATCATACAGCCTGTCTTGAAGAAGTTAATAAAGAACGTGCTGAAAAAGCAAGACTTGCAAGAGTTAAAATGGCATCAAGCGGTGCTAAGAAAAGCTTTGGCTGGGGCATTGCTGGTGGTATTGTGGCTTTAGCGGTTTCTCTTGGAATATTCTTTGGATTAACTGAAGTTCATCCAGCACTTGTCATCTTATATTCATTACTTATTGCTTATGCAATATTTGCAGCAGTTTACTGCATTGTTTCAGGATCATATATTGGTGAAGTATTCCTTTGGTGTGCTTCATTATCAATTAAATTCCCAGGATTAATCTTTAGTTGGGATTTGGAAGGATTTGCCTGGTTAATTGCAATGAAAATACTCTTTGCAGTCCTTGGATTTATTGTGGGTGTTTTAGCACTTATGCTCGCTATTGTTATGGCGGGTTCATTAGGCGCTATTTCATTCCCATTTGTTTTAATTCATAATATTCGTACAGATTACGAAGATACACTATAAAAGTGGAGGAAACACGAATGAAAAAGAAATGTTTAATTGTTATTGCTTCAACATTGACTGTAGCATCTGCAACTGCAGTTGCTTTAGCGTGCGGAACTAAAAAACAAAGATTTGTTAACGCAAGTGATGATACATATTGGAATCACTATGCTCAAGTTACTCCAACATTAACAAAGCATGGTTCAAAAGAATTCTGGGCTAATTGCTCTACTCATACTTTTTCATTAACTTATCCTGGTGATTTAGAAGACATCAGAGAAGGTGGAGCATTTGATGAAACAGCATATTTTGCTGCTTTAACAGATGAAGATCCTCGATATCTTCCATCTTTGAATGAAAGAGTAGATATTAAAGGATATCTTCAAGATTTAGTCGCAGATCTAAGTCAAGATCCATATAGCTTCATACCTTATGGTATGAGACCAGAAAATGCTTCTTTAGTTGGAGAAGCAGATGTTACATATGACTTCACTACATTTAATAATGTAAATAACATCATTTATGGTGGTTATGGAGAACAATGGCACATGGTCATTGAAAACATTAATCAAAGCGAAGAATTCTACAAAGTCACTACTCTTGGTTCAGAAATAATTACAGCCGCTAACACTTTAGTGTATGCTTTCTTAGATGACTACTATGATGGTACCGTATCACATACATTCGCAAGTGATGCACGCTTTACCGCAAAGCTTGATTTCAATGGTTCTAATTTAACATACTCGATTCAATTTATTTCAGGTGTTAGTATTCCACTATTCGGTAGTGTTACTCCTCAAATCGATATGGAATACGCAATTGGAAGTCATGAAAAAACATTCCGTATTCAACTTGGAGAGAATAACGCATTAAAGTTTGTTTCAACTCCAGATTCTTATACTTTTGCGCTTGAATATGGAATTGAAACTGTATCACGAAAAGCCTACTTTACTATAAGTAAGGATGAGGATGATAAAGTAGAAGGACATTTATATGAATATGTCCAATATAAAGACAAAGATCTTGTTCCAGCATGCGCAGATTTCTATATTGATGAAGATTACGCTAGTGTTGTAGGTAACAAAGCGAGTGGAATGCCTGGATTTACAGGATATATCAATGAACTTTATCTAACTGAACAAGGAAAGCTTCTTGGATACGAAGTTAGAGAAACATTCACTAAATGGGGTATTTCCGCTACATATCACACTTTATGGTTCAATTTGAACAACATCACTGGAATTAACTCAATTAAAGCTATTGCAACTGGTGAAGTTTCAACAGGACTCGGCGCAGACAATCCACATGAAATCTACCTTGATGGTAGCGGATCAGTTTTTGAACCAGCATATAATAAGAAAGCTTTAATCAAAACGTCACGTAAATATGATATTGAAATGAGAAAACAATATTTTTATGGATACAAGTCAAGTGTGCTTAGTGAATATGAAGTTGAACTTCCGATGATGTTTATTCAAGCCGACCACGATGGTTATACAAATTTCACCGATTTCCATGATGATATGGAAGATGTAAGTGGTATTAGTGATGCAAATGTAAATTTAGCTTCAGCTTATTTAAATAAGATTCAATATGATTATTCCATCTTAATTGATATATTTGAAGCACATAAGGGAGATATTGATACAGCGGCCATCGTTTCATATATTGGTGATGCAAAAAATTTAAATTAGTGGTGTTATTTTGAAAAATAAATGAGATAATAATAGTACTTAGATACACTAAGTCGGGACTCATAACTTGTTATACGACCATGTATCTTACAAAAGTGGTAGTCAGTTGTACGGCTACCACTTTTTCTTAGTTATTTTTTAGGTTAATACATATCATAAGTTAAACTTATGTACTTGCTAAATAATCAATAAGATGTAAAAAAATGAAAATATTTGTATTTCTATGTATTTTTATGTATAATGTATTTCGAAAGGAGATAACTTATGATCAAATGGTTTAATGCAAAAGAAAGAAATGGTGTAGCTAGTTTGTATTCAAATAACATTACATTAAATACAGTAGCTATGTACCCACTTGATTATGCCTTCCGTGTCTTAGTAGGCATTGATGAAAAAAAGAATATTGTCATAAAGCCTTGTTCAAAGAATGAAGTAGAGTCAGGAACACTTGATGAATCTAGACTACTTAAGTTAGAAATTCACAAGAGTTTCGCAAGAATCTCTTCTTCATTGCTTATGAGACAAATCGCGGAAGAACTTAGATTAGAATTATCAAAAGTAGCGCTTCGCTACGAAACTACTTGGGATGATAAAGAAAACATCCTATTAATTAATATAGAAGGAGGGGCAAAGTAATATGGAACAATATTTGTGGATTATCTGGCTAGTGATATTTATATCAATGCTAGTAGTAGAAGCAAGTGGTCCTAATCTCGTCTCTATTTGGTTTGCGTTAGGAGCACTCATTGCCCTTATCATCTCATTTATCCCTGGAGTTGCATGGTGGATTGAACTTATCGTCTTCGTTGTTGTCTCTGCAACAGCTCTCTTGGCCTTAAGACCAGTATTCAAGCACCTACTCAAACGTAATATCTTCAAAAGTAACGTCGATTCAATGCAAGGGAAGAGGGGTTACGTCACTGAAGATATCACCTATCTTGTTCCAGGCGCAGTTAAATTAGGTGATGTAAAGTGGTCAGCCGTACCACAAGACAAAAACATGACATTCATTAAAGGTGAAGTGGTGGAAGTAGTCGCTATAAACGGTAATAAATTAATCGTAAAGAAAGTTGAGGAAAAATAATTATGGTCGCATTTATTGTTATTATGTGTGTTGTTGCATTCGTTTTACTTCTTATTTTGATTTGCAACATTCGTATTGTTAAACAAACAGATAAATATATTGTTGAAAGACTTGGTGCATATCGCACTACTTGGGGTGTTGGTATTCATATGATGCTCCCATTCTTTGATAGAATTGCACTTAAAGTATCAATGAAAGAACAAGTCAAAGACTTTGAACCACAAAGCGTTATTACAAAGGATAACGTCACAATGCAAATTGATACAGTTGTCTTCTTTGTAGTTACTGATGCTAAGCTTTATGCTTATGGCGTTGATAATCCTATGAATGCTATTAACTACTTAAGTGCAACAACCTTAAGAAATATCATTGGTGAACTCGCCTTAGATGAATGTTTAACTTCAAGAGAAATCATCAATGAAAAGATGAGACTCATCTTGGATGAAGCTACAGATCCATGGGGTATTAAAGTTAATCGTGTCGAAGTTAAGAATATTCTTCCTCCACAGGATATCCGTGAAGCTATGGAAAAACAAATGAGAGCGGAACGTGAAAAAAGAGAAAAGATCCTTCTCGCAGAAGGAACCAAACAATCTGCTATCTTAGTGGCAGAAGGTGAAAAAGAATCCGCTATCCTTAGAGCAGAAGCTGAAAAACAAACAGCAATCCTTAAAGCTCAAGGTGAAGCAGAATCTCTCCGCAACATTAAACAAGCAGAAGCAGATTCAATTCGTATGGTTAAAGAAGCTGAAGCAGAAGGTCTTAAGATGATCAATGAATCTAAACCATCTGAACAAGCTCTTAAGCTTCGTTACTATGATGCACTTACTAAAGTAGCTAATGGTCAAGCAACCAAAATCTTCCTTCCAAGTGATATGGAAAAGATTGGCTCAGTTGCATCTGTTGCAAAAGAAGTGCTTAAATAATTAAATTAGTTTCTAAGTGGTGGTCAGCTAAATGGCTACCACTTTTCTTTTATCTTAATAAAATTAGATAATCAGTATACAATTAATAAGGCTTATGAATAAATACACTCTTATTACAGGTGCATCAAGTGGTCTAGGTTTTGAACTAGCAAAGTTATTTGGATTAGACAACAACAATCTTTTGCTTGTTTCCTCAAATAAAGCTAATTTGGAGCACGCAAAAGATGAACTACTTAAAGAAGTTAATGTCGATATCAAAATTCTTGATATAGACTTATCTAATCCAAATAACTTTAAGTTAGTCAAAGAATATACAGACTCTAATGATATGTTTATATCTAATCTAGTTAACTGTGCAGGTTTTGGAGATCGCACTGACTTTGTAGATATGGATATAGATAAGCAAATTAAAATGGTGGAACTTAACTGTAATGCTCCAATGTATTTAATGCATGCTTATCTAAAAGATATGATCAAATATAAAGAAGGCCATATCTTAAATATATCTTCTATAGCCGCGTTTGTACCAGGACCATATATGTCAACATATCATGCTTCAAAAGCATTTTTGTCTAATTTGGGAGAATCCGTCTCAAAAGAACTAAAAGGAACAGGCGTCACATTAACTACTGTATGTCCTGGTCCATTTGAATCTAACTTTGTTAAGAAAGCTGGAAATGAATATACATTCTCTAAAATTAAGCCAATGACTACAAAGAAGGTTGCGTTAATATCTTATAAAGCACTTAAAAAGCACAAAACACTTAAGGTTATTGGACTAAAAAATAAGTTAATGATGTTCTTTACTCGTTTTGTGCCTAGAAAAGTGGTTACGAATACATCTGCAAGTCAAATAAAAGGTAAATAAATATGGATAATCAAAGTAAAGTAGAAACATTTGATATAATCAAGAAACTTGTTCGAGGTTATAGAACAGAAGACTTAATCACCGGCGATAAGGAATATATCAAGTGTGAATATAACGGTGAAGATAAAAGCCTTTGGGGATGTGGTTATTTATTGGGGCAAGTAATACGACAAGTCTCAGTTTTAGACGAGCATAAACTCGTTTCAAAAGCAGCTCAAGAATTGTGGGATCAAATAGAACCAACATGTTCAAAAAAGACTAGGAAAGGTAGCAGAGATATTAATGATTACTATTATCATGAAAAAATGGTTGCAACCAAGGGTGGCGCGAGAATTTTTGAATATATGGGAGCTAGCAAGGAACCAGTCAATAATGAAGGTAGATTACTTCACATGGGGGATTCATTTATATTTCGTGATGTTTTCCATGTCGAACACATCATTCCAATATCTATGATTATTGACAGATTGGTGGAATTGGATGAAAAAGATGAATTAAATGATGAAACAATTAATGAAACATTGAACTTGATCTACGTTTGTAGGATAACCAAACAAGAAGACCGGTCAATAAAAGAAAAATGTAATCGTTCATTAGTTGTTAATGACGTTATAGAAAATGTATACTTACCTGCAGGAATAATTGTTAATTTGAAATAATTGCAGGTTGTATTCCATTAGGTATAATTTATATAAATAAAAACATTTGTTTGTTAGAAAAATTAAAAGAGGTTTTGTACTATGGCAGAAGAAAGAAAAGAAAAAGAAGTAGTTGAAGCAAAAGAAGAACAAGCTCCAAAAAAGAAATTTAATATTGCTAAGAAATGGTGGTTCTGGGTTATTATCGGAGTTACTGTTATTGGTGTTGTTGGTATTATTGCAGGAACTGGAAGCTCATCAAATAGTTCTTCAACAGATAATTCTTCTAAAGCAAAGACTTATGGTATGAACGAAACTGTAGTAGTTAGAAATCTAGAATTTAAGGTTACTGGTGTTACAGATACTAAACATGTTGGTGGTGAATACTTAGGTGAAGATACAGACGCCAACTTTGCGATTGTTACAATCGAAGTTAAAAATACATCAAATAGTGAAATAACATTATACGGTGACAACTTCAAATATTGTCGTGGCGAAAGTGTATATGAAGCATCAAGTGCTGGTATATATGCCGGAGATAATGGATTCTATACTCTTAAAGAGGTTGGTTCAGGATTAACTAAAACATTAGATGTTGTGTATGAAATTCCATCAACTCACGAAGCAACCGATTATATTCTTGCTAAGGATTCATATAAAACTGAAAAGATTTATTTAAAATAATTAAAAAAAGCCCATAATGGGCTTTTATTTTGTGATAAATTTATTAAATGCTTCTATATAGGCATTATATGTCCTCTCGTCTTTAGGCAAGATACACATATATGCCTTTTTTAAATGAACTCCTTTAAAGGAGAATAACACTTCAGCGCATATTTTAGCGGCTTCTTCTACAGGATATGCGAATACACCAGTTGCAATAGAAGGGAACGCGATAGATTCGCATCCTAATCTATCTGCAATTTCAAGTGAATTAATATAACAATTTCTTAAGATTTCGTGAGGATTTTTTGAATAATAGTATCTAGGGCCAACTGTATGAATGATGTATTTTTGAGGTAAGTTATATGCTTTAGTAGCTTTAGCTTCTCCAGGATTACATCCATTTAAAGTTTTACATTCTTCTAGAAGCATTGGTCCTGCTGCACGATGTATAGCCCCATCTACCCCGCCTCCCCCTAATAAGGATTCGTTAGCAGCATTAACAATTGCTTCTATATCTTTGCCTAACTTAGTGATGTCACCTTTAATAACTTTAATAATCATAGTTTTATAATATCACTCTTTTACACATATATGTGAGGTGTACTTCAGTAACGAAACTCAAGTTGTAAAAGAGTGACGCTTACTGGTACAGAAAACAAAATCTAAATATTTTTCTGCTTATTTTTTATTTTTTTAAAAATCATTTGATCTCAAATGAATGCTCTGGTAAGCTGCATGTGATGAATATTTCAGATTTTAAATTAGGCAAAGTTTATAAAAGAGATGATTTGATTTCCGCTTTCGGTGGTTCTTTTATGAGAGGAATTAATCCTTGCAATAAAACTCACACAATAGTTATCACATCAGTTCATACTGGAAATCGTATTTACGATGATAAGCTTTTCGATGGTGAAATCATGCATTATACTGGCGAAGGGCAAGTTGGAGATCAAACAATGTCTGGTGGCAACAAAGCAATTTTGACCGCCAAGGAAAGAAATATTCCGATTTACCTTTTTGTTAGATTTAAACGACCAGAATATACATTTTTTGGTGAAGTTGTATTAGTCGGTGAACCATATTTTAAAAACGAGAAGGACGTTAATGGTGATGCTCGTAAAGTTATAAAGTTTCCAATGGTGCAAAAATCACTGGTTAGAGGACTAACAAATTATGAAACGAGTCAGATTGTTACTGGAGGAATAACACCAATGGAAAAACCTGTTTTACAGGTTGTTGGTGGAGCAATCATTAATGATGAAGATGAAGTTCTATGTGCACAAAGGGGTTATGGATCATTAATTGGTAAGTGGGAATTTCCTGGTGGAAAAGTTGAGAACGGCGAAACAGATCAAGAAGCATTAGCAAGAGAAATTAAAGAAGAATTAGGTATAAAAATTTCTGTCCAAGAATTAATTGATGAAAATTACAATGAATATAAAGATAAAAACGTAAATCTTAAGGTTTATAGATGCAAATATGTATCTGGAGAAATTAACGATACGGAACACCAAGCTTTAAAATGGACAAAAGCAAGCGAAATAGAAAAACTTGATTGGGCAGACGCAGATAGACCAATTCTTGAAACGTATTTAGATTCTCTTCCTAAAAAGATAGATGGTGAGCCTATCCAATATGATTATTTTGAAGCAGAAGCAGTTAAAACAACAGATAAGGAAATGGTTAGGGCAGTTCAAGATTATGAAAAATCACAAAAGAAAAAACAACAATCTGGCCAAAACGCAGAAATTGCCGTTATCCTTTATGAGCGTGATAAATTAAATAATTTAGGACATCCAGAACTTGCTGAATTAGTCACCCAAGTTTCTAAAGACAATTCTGCTGCAGGCTATGATATTAAGTCTTATGATGTTAATGACGATGGAAGTTTTGTTGAAATCCATATTGAAGTAAAATCTGCAAAATTGGTTTCAAAATATATTGAATTTTTCATTAGTGAAAATGAACTTAAAAAATTTAAAAATGATTCTCACCATAAAATTTATTGTTTAATTAAATCAGGAAGAAGTTATAAGCTTCATGAAGTAAATAAATCTGACTTCTTCCGAAGTAATTACCTTTCTCCAATGGCTTATAGAGTAAGGATAAGGGTGGCTGAATAAGCTGCTCTTTTTTATTTGTCTTAGATCACTACTGTGATAAAATCAAAATAATGATTATTTACGAAAAGACTAAAAGAGAGTTTATTGAAGACTGTTCTTCAGCAAACATAAAAAACATCCTTATCCAGGCATTCTTAGACAAAGGGATGTCTGCTCCAAACAATAAAGAAACTAGAGGCTGGTATTCTTCCCTTAGGCCAATGAGGGACATTTTGCTCAAAAGCAACATTAATGATGCTGTAACAATTGGACTTGAATATCATCTCTCATACGGCGGAAGAATTGATTTCTTAGTTGTGGGCGATAGCGATAACGGCGAAAGAAAAGAAAACCTTGTTGTCGTTGAACTAAAAGCATGGTCGGAAGCAGAAGTATATGATCCAAATAGTGCCATTGCTGTAAAAAGTGATATGTGCAACGGCAGAGAACCTAGCAAACATCCATGTTATCAAGCTAGACAATACAAATATGATTTGGAGAGTTGGAATAAAACTATTCAAGATAATAAAATTGAAATTTATCCATTAGGATACTGTTTTAATTTGGATGAATCATATAGAAAAGTTTTAACTGGAGAACCGTATACACGTTGGAATGAAACACCTCTTTTCCTAAGTGGAGATGATGAAGAAAAGAGAATGGCGGAATATTTAGAAAAAATCGTCAGCAAACCATCATTGTCAGAACATCCTTTAACAGATATTGATAATGGTGCTTTTTCACCTTCTCGTGAACTTGTTGCATCTTTGAAGGATATTTTAAACGACAAAGACAAATTCTTTATTCTTAGAGGAAATCAAGACTCTATCGGTGCTGTTATTGATAAAGCCGTTAGAGATTCTTTAGAAGATGGCAAAAAGAGAACTTTGATTGTAAAAGGTGGGCCCGGCACAGGGAAATCTGTCTTAGCTATTAAAGAATTAGCAAAATGGTCTTCGCGAAAATATAAAAATAAGTATCGAAAAGCGATTTATTATACAAAAAACTCAACGCCGAGAAAATGCTATGAGTATATTGCTGCAAAAGGCGATGTAGAAATGATGGCAAAGTTCAAAGAACTATTTCCAAGTCAAATTGGAATTGCAGATAATGCAAGAAAAATGAACTCAGTAACTTTAGGCCTATTTGATGAAGCTCATAGAATTCAAACCAAACCTTATCAATATCATGGAATAAATCTTTTGAGCGATCTTATTTATCAATCGCTTGTTTCAGTCTTCTTTGTTGATGAGAACCAGTTTGTTACTTTAAAAGATGTTGGTTCTATTAATACCATAAAGGCTGAAGCAATTGCTCAAGGCTCAATTTTTATTGAAGATGATTTAACTTTAGACACTCAATTTAGATGTAATGGATCTGGTGGTTACATGTCGTTTTTAGATCATCTTCTTGGTATAAATGGTGATGAAAGTCAAATGCTATTACCACCAAAAGATTATGACATTGTTCCATTTGACGATGTGGAAGAAATGTATGAGGCAGTTAAGGCCAAGAATAAAGATAACAAAGCAAGAATAGTAGCGGGTTATTGTTATGATTGGAATTCTCAATATAACAAAGACCTTTTTGATATAGAAATTCCTGCAAAAAATGGCTTATTTAAAAAGCAATGGAATAATCCAGCTAAGAGAGAATTGTGGGCAGTTGAACCTAATAGATTTGATGAAATAGGATGTGTTCATACATGCCAGGGTATGGAATTTGAGTATGTTGGTGTAATTATTGGCAAAGATTTACTTTATAGAGATGGAAAAATTGTAACAAATCAAAAAGCAATCTCTGAAAGCGACAACACTTCAAAAATAAGAAATTGTAAAGACCCAATTAAGGCCGATAAATTAATTAGAAATACATATCGTGTTCTTCTAAGTAGAGGTATGAAAGGCTGTTTTATTTATTGTGAAGATGCAAGTTTAAGAAAATACTTGAAAAGTTTAATTTATGAACAGATATGATGCCTTGCGTGAAATAAATGAAACACAAGACTTTTATGTTTCAAAACTTATCGACATTATAACTGGCATAGATAAGACTTTTGAAAGTTTAAAAGAAATAGATTTTACTTCCCCAACCGGTACAGGAAAAACTGTGATGGTTGCAAAATTAATAAATAACTTGCCAGAATATTTTTTTGTTATCACATCTTTATCTAAAGGCCAACTTAAGACACAAGTAAAAAATAAAATCGATTCACTGGCTATTCATAATAATTACGTTGTTTTTGGTTTAAGCGACTTCACATTGCAATCTAAGCTTACAAAGAATGACTTGGCTGAGATGCTCCAAGATAAAAAAGTTATTTGGATAAGAGATGAAGGCCATATTGCAACGAATCGTTGGTTCGAAGTTCTTGGAAAGATGTCTTCTTTGATTATTAATTTTTCTGCAACAAACAAGCACAATAATGGTATTCAATGCAATTTTATGCATACAATGATGCTTAGAACAGTTGCTCAAAATATCGGGAGTCCTAGTCAGGCCCTGGATAAATTATTGGAAGTTAAAAAAACTCACGAGGGAGTAAGCGGCTATAATCCTTGTGCATTATTTAGAATTATTAATGATGATAACTTAAATCTTGTTATTGAAGAATGCGAAAAAAGACATCTTAAGTATATCAATATTACTGACGAGAATTTTGATATTACTGCTCTGTGTGATGATTCTAACGAGTATGATGTAATTATTAATAAATTAAAAATAACAGAAGGCATTGATTTAAGACGTTGTCATGTTATTTATATTGATAACAGGCCACAAAAAGAATCGACCATTATCCAAATAATTGGTAGAGCAAGAAGAAACGCTTTATTTTGGCGTAATGACATAGATATTTTGGCTAACGAAAATAAAAGATTGCTAGAAGAAACAAGCAAATGCTATGTGTTTTTCAATGTAGAAAAAACCGAAATTCAAACGACCGAGGATGGTGAATTTTTATACTCACTATGCGATACAGTTTCAGTCGAGGCATTAAAACCAGACATTACTGTGGAAGTTAACAAAGGTCGGATGCAAAACGGGTTAAAGATTATAGAGTTAGAAAATTCTTCCGGATCATTTCATATAACTCAAGATAACGAGTTGGGAGTGAATATTGTAGACAATGAATCTTTCTATGAAATAAAAGAAATTGAGAGTAATAATTTTGTTATTGATTTGTCAAATGAAAACATCAATCTCAAAAAGATATATTTTAAAGAAAACGTGAGAGAAGCATTCAAAATCCACGATAGATTGTCGCAACATAAGTATGACCGCAAGAAACAGATTTTTTATAAAATCAAGTTGTATTGTGAAAGGGTTAAAAACATCGTTGATGTTCCGTATTGGGAAGAATTCTTAGAAATGGGTAATAAGCGTAGACTCGTTAATAGTTCAAAATGGGGCGATTTTCTCTATGGCAAAGACGCTCCATATTTATTTGATATTATTCGTTCAAGCGGCAAAGGGTGGATTACTGAGGCTGACGGAAAAGGGTTTTATGATTACGCAGCCATTGATAGAACTCCAATATATAAGGATGCAATTAATATATTTGAAAAAGATTATTTTGGACGATTCTATATAAATAGGGAATTGGTAAAGTTTGTTGATAAAATCGAAATACAATCTTTTGAGAAATGTGTAGAGTTATTTGACGCTATTGAACAAAACAAAAAAGTAAAAGTTATTGATACAAACAAGTTTAAGTACGCACCTCATTATTTTACTGATTATTTCAAAAATCACGGAATTACAAATTTATCTGAACTTAAAAATAAAATATTTTCAACAAAAGCCTTTGCTATTTATGGCGCATCGACAAATTATTGGAAGAAAATGCTGGAAAATATCACAGAATTTATTGAAATAGATAACTATGATGTTAGAGTTCTCAATTTGAATGAACTTAATCAATTATTAGATTTAGGTGCCTCGAAAAACCTTGTTGATACTATTATTTTAGGTAAATTCCCGACTAAAACATTAACTAGTTTTTATAATCGGGATGTTTTCGGCATAAATAAAAACAATCCAAGCATAATTGTCAAACCTAGGGCAAATCTTAAAATATACAAAGAATCATTTAACAACTCTTATTTAAGCTACAAAAAGATTGTAAATGATTATGAAATTGCCGCAATTGGTCCAGATACAATGCGTTTGACAAAAGCAGGTTATGTTGAAGAGACACCGGTCACCTCAAAGCTCTCTTGCTATAGCAAATTAAAAAGATTCATCGATTACAAGTATAAAAACATCTTAGCTGAATATCGTTCTCATTTTTTTAATGGTGGCAATAATTTAGGGCTAGATAAAAAATGTAATAGTTGTTTGGGTTTTTGTGTTGAATACTTTGCAAAGTTGAAAATATTTGGTGATGAAGCGTTCACTTATTATATAAATCAGGCGTTGAAAGAAGCAAAAACAAGCGAGGTCAATGATGTCATTCGTGTAAGGGCTGCCATGCTTTCCTATGTTACTGAGATGCAAATCTGTTACGGAACAAGAGTTTCAAGTGTTATCCCAACTATCAGAATTGAACGTTTAGTAAAAAAAGAATACGAATTATTTGTTCAACTCGTTGTAAGCCTTGGAAATAAAGCAGCTGATTTTATTAAAGAGAAACTCTATTTTGATTGTATAGACTCGAAACCATTATGTAACGTGGATCCAGTTTTGTCTGTGAATCACATTTCTGCTCTTTGTGATTTTATAACAAAAGATACCATTCTAGATTTAAAATGCACATCTACAATTAATGAACGTTATCTTGAACAAGTTCTCGCATACCATTATTTATCGAAGAAACGTTCCGATTTAGATATTAAACGTGTAATTGTTTACGATGTTGTGACGGGGAAATTTATAGAAGTTAAACTTTAAGTACATTACTAAAATAATCGTTTTTAAAGGTGTAATTTTAATAATTTCTTTACGGACACGCACACATGATTTAATTTATTAAGAGCATACTATTTATGAAACAAAGTATTAAATCAATGATTTATCAGGCAATTCTAGAAGACAAATGGCTTGATATTTCTTATATAAATCGAGAAAAAGTAAATACCGATTATTACATTGGAATAATTGATATTGATGTTAAGCGAGGAACAATTACCTGTGATATTTTTAATCCGTTTAAAAACAATAGTTGTTTAACGGATGGTTCAAAGAGACTATTTATTAATATTGATGGGATTCAACACGCCAAGATTCTAGAACAAAGTTATTATCCAGTTCCGGAAACATTAAAAAAGAAAATCGAAGACAACCCGTTTTTATCCAAGTATCTCGAAGTCGATACTATGGATAATAACATCTTAAGGTATCTTTCAGATTGCTATCGTTTGGATAACGACCCATACCTTAAAGAAACAGTAATGATTAATGGTATTGATAGAAAAGAACTCCACAATAACCATTTTTACAAACTGGACAATGAACAATTTGACGTCTTACTAAATCAAGTTTTTAAGAAAAATAATAAATTTGAAGCAGAAAAGATAAATAGATTCTCAGAATTAGCTATTAATTACTTTTCAATAGATATTCAAGGGAAACAATACGTTGTTGCATACCGCAAGCTTTCTTTAAATTTCAAAAACAGAACTTTAAAGATGGATGATCATACAACAATTAATAAATCATTCCTTATTGAAGAAGATAAAAAGGTTACCTTAGGAATGTATTTAGATATGAATCCAGATGAGTTCTGCTCGCATTTTGATGAAAAGGCTCGTGAATATATAGAATTAATAAAACAAAATTTCCATAATGGCGAAATAGTTAATACACGCCCAACAATATTTTTAGTAACTCGAAGCATACAAAAGGGCGTAGATTTAGCATTTGAAACTATTTCTGAAATGGATCGAGAAGGTAAATTAACACAACCACTCAAATCATTCTTTGGAAGAAATAGAAGTGGAACAGGCACAAGCAAAGATCCTAATATTGTAGTTTTTAACAAGGACAAAATTAATATTGATCAGATGCGTGTTGTCTATAATTCAATGGTTAATCACGTTACATATGTAAAAGGTCCTCCAGGAACAGGAAAGACTGAGACAATATTTAATGTTCTTTTATCTGCATACGCAAATGATAAAACCGTTTTAGTTTGCTCAAACAACAATCACCCAGTTAATGATATTTTCGAGAAAATGACCAAGTCATTAGTGAGAAAAGTTGGCAGAGATAAAACTGAAGAACAAATATTATTCCCAATCATGAGATTAGGAAATAATGAAGAATTAAAAGAAACGCTCAATAAGTTGAGAGTTATTCATGAATTCGCTAAACAACATAAAGATTCAAGAACTAACGATTCATATACAGAACAAAATAAAAACAAGGCATTATCTGGTTTCAAAGAGTTAAAAGAACTTCTTAAAAAATATGAGGAAAGACAAGAACTCGAGGATAAAGTCTTAAAATTAGAGAAAATTAAACCTTTAGCAGAAATTGATTTGCTTTCTGGTGAAATAGATAAACAGATTGAATTACAACAACAAAAGTTATCCTCAACATATGTTGTAAATGAAGATGATGTTACCAAGTATGCTATCTCAGCAAGTGATGATGTCAACTTCCAAAACTTTGTTTACTATTCATCACTAGCAAGAGTTAAAAAAATACTTTCTACAACCAATAAAGATTTAAGAGAAATCCTTGCAATTGAAGATGAAGATGAGGCTGTTTATAAATTCAATAAATATCTCAAAGATGATAAAAATCTTAGGAGATTCCTGGATATTTTCCCAATTATAGTCTGTACAAATCTTTCATGTGAGAAGCTTGGAGATCCAAAACCTCACTTCGATTTGTGCATCATGGATGAAGCAGGACAATGTAATATTGCATCAAGCTTGATTCCAATTATTAGAGCAGATGATTTACTTTTAGTAGGAGACACAAACCAACTCCAACCAGTTACAGTAATTGAAACTGATTTGAATGATTATTTAATGGAAAAATATAACATCAAACCAGATTATGATTATGTTCATAATTCAATTCTTTCAACTATGTTGAGAAAGGATAATAACTCAAAGAGTATTCTTTTAAGATATCACTATAGATGTGGTAAACGTATCGCAGGCTTTGTTAATCAAAGATTCTATGAACAACAACTTAGATTATTAAATAGTAATGATGGAAAGCTTACATATATTGATGTTCATAACACATATAATCCTGAATCAAGAAATGCTTATGATGAAGAAGCTAGAAATATCGTAAACGTTATTAAAAAGAACAATTACAAAGATATTGGAATAGTTACTCCATTTGTTAACCAAGCAGCTTTAATTAATCAATATCTACAAGATAATAAGATTTATGATGTAAAAGCTGGAACAATCCATACCCTTCAGGGTTCAGAAAAGTCAGTTATTATCATGTCTGCGGCTTTATCTGTTAAAACTGCTAAAAAGACAATGGATTGGATTAAGAATAATCACGAATTAATCAATGTTGCCGTTACTAGAGCAAAAGAACAACTGATCTTTGTTGGTGATAAGAAAGCAATTGATGTTTTAAGCGGCGATGAAGATAACGATATCAAGGTTTTATCAGATTACGTGTTTAAGAATGGAGAACTAATTGTTCCGAAGAGTGATGTTACAATTTCTACAGATTTCTCTAACAACTCACAAAGTGAAAAAGACTTTTTTGCGACTATTACCCCATACTTTAATAAGCGTGGCACAAAAATGCGTATTGAAAGAAATGTTCCTGTTAAAGATGCAATTAAATCTGTTTTGCTAGAAGATGTAGAGGCAATCGGTCAAAAAGAATTTGATGTCATTGTTCAAGCTAGCCAAGGATTCTTTGGCAGAAATTATAGAACAGTAGTGGTATTTGAAATTGATGGTGGTGAACACATTGGTTCTAAAGCTACTGCCGCTAGAGATAGAGTAAAAGAAAAGATTTGTTCTAAATATGGAATCAAGATTATTAGAATCGCTAATTCTCAAGTTAAAGATTACGAGCTTATTATATCTTTATTCGAATGTATTATTAAAAATATTCCTGATATCGAAAGCGTCGATAGACAATTATCATTATTCGAAGATTTTGCCTAAAAAATATTAAGAAACATCATTGATTATAATGGTATAGTGGTTTAAAAATTCGGGGCAATTCAAAAATCGGGTGTTTATTTGTTCTAAATTGAATTGCCTTTTAACATAAATTTTATATACATAGTATATATTTGTGTAAGTCTACGATTAGTAGATATTTTTCTGATTCAATTTCTTGCATTTTCGATTCCATTCTACGTAGAATAGGTATTGTTATTTATTCCATTTATCGTAGAATGTTGGTGTCCAAGGAGGAAATAAAAATGACAATTGGCAAAAGAATAGCGCAAATACGTATATTAAAAGGTTATACGCAAAAAGAATTTGCAGATCTTATTAAGCAATCTGATAAGACAGTATCAAAATGGGAAATGGATGGCGGAGAGCCTAACACACAAAGCATCAAAGATATATGCGATTTATACGGATTATCAAGAGATTATCTATATGATGGCTCAGTTTTAACTGAAGGCGATAGACAAATGGAAAAAGAACTAGAGGCAAGCAAGAACAATAAATTATTGAATGAAAAATTGGAAACATTGATAAAAGACTGTGAAAAATATCTTGAATCTTTTGGATTAAAAATGGATGACGATATTGCCCCATTCATTAATAAAGGGAAAATTGATTACAATTGTTTTATTTTTGAAAATGGAAATGTAAAAGAAACATCATTTGAAAAGTTACTGGAATTAAAGAAAACTAAATATATTTTAAAGTTGCACAAAGAAAAAGTTACTATCAAACAAGCAATTGATTTGGATTCTCCCGATTTATTAGAGATGCCATTAGAAATATTTAGTGAAAAAATTAAAAAAGCATTTCAAAACAAAGACGCACTGCTTGTTGACCAATTTCTATTTGGAAGATTTCACAATGATCCAAATGAGTATTATTTTAGGATAAATAACGTTTTTCACTACTTGGAAGAGCTTGATCCAAAATTGAAGAACTATTTTAAGTTTATTGTAATGTTAATTGATGCTGGTGCATTTTATGTTAAAAAGAGTCCATATGAGCATGTTGAAGGATATACTCAAGAAAAAGATGTTAGCAAAACAAATTTCTACTATGCACTCGCTAAAGAACATATTAATTAATAGAGTCGTTAATATGGTATGAAAATGGAGGCAATTCAATAATCGGAGAAGGAAGTGTTCCTCAATTGAATTGCCTTTTATTTTGCGAGCCCTTTAAATATCACTCCAAAAAACATCAGTTTCAGAACCTCTAAAAATTATAAAGCTAAAGTTACTATTAATATAGTAAAAATTTCTTATATAAAAATTTTTCAGCAAAAATAAAAAAAGCAGTGGATTTAATATATAGGAGAGTTTATTAAATATGGCCATTGTTAAATCTTTTAAAACCAAAAACATTAATGAAAACACAAAATCATCTTTTCAATATTTAGATGACAGTTTTTATCAAAGTATTAAAGATGCAATTAAGAAGTCTAGACAAAGAATTTATTCCAGTGTTCGATCAGAAAGTCTACACGCTTTTTGGTTAATCGGAAATATGATAGTGGAGAAACAAAAAGGAGAAACAAGAGCTGAATATGGAGACGGTTTAATTAAAGAACTGTCTATTCAAATGACAAAAGATTTTGGCCCAGGTTTTTCTGAGAGAAATTTGAGAAGGATGAGACAATTTTATTTGACTTATCCAAATTGGACAACAGTGTCGGCCAAATTAAGTTGGACACACTTTTAACTATTTACGTTTTTCAACCTCTTAAAATTATAAATACAAAATTACTATTAATAGTAAAAATATCTTATAGAAACTTGTTTAGCAAAATCTCTTTTTTAACCTGGATTTTATATATAGGAGGACATTTTATATGAAATACGAAATTATTAAATTTGTTGATGGTGAATTTGAACTAGATGTTAATGTTTCGCCAGAAGAAGATACCGTTTGGCTAAATGCGAAAGAATTAGCGTATTTATTTGATCGAGATGAAAGCGTAATAAACAAACACATTCGTAACATTTATAAGGAAAAAGAATTAGATAAAGAGACCACAGAGGCAAAAAATGCCTTTATGCTCAACGGGAGAGAATATTACACGAAATATTATAACCTTGATCTAGTCTTTTCTTTAGGTAATAGAGTTAAATCACAAAGAGGCATCTTATTTAGAAAATGGGCCAGGAGAATTTTAAAAGAATATCTTATCCATGGTTATAGTATCAATGAAAGAAGATGTATTGAGTGCAATAATCGCCTTAACCAATTGGAAATTAAATATCATGAATTAAAGGAAAAAGAGGAAAAATCATTTTTCTTTCAATCTGGTGATGAATTAAAAAGCTTTGCAGCAATTGAGAAATTTCTAATAAGTGCAAGACGATACATATTGATTATTGATAATTATTTCGGAAAAGATTTTGACTCCGTTTTAGCAAAGGTTAAGGTTGAGAAGACAATTATTACGAATATTAATAACAAAAAGATTGATACTAATGAGAATTATCGTGTTGTTAAGCTTAATGAATTTCACGATAGATATATTATCGTTGACGATTTTTGCTTTCATTTTGGTTCATCAATTGGAGAATTAGGGGATAAAATTTCACACGCCACAAAACTATCAGACCCAGAAGTTGTCCATGTGTTAAAAAACCTAAAAAACAGACAAGATTAAATTATATGAGTTTAATTGATTAGTGAGAAAAAAAATAAAAATTCGGGGCAATTCAATAATCGGAGAAGCAATGTTCCTCAATTGAATTGCCTTTTTTATTGGTTAGAATAAGTTATTAAGCAGATTATTTCAAAATTTTTAAGAATTTATTTGTAAGCAAATACTTCCTCAATCATACAAAAGAAACTTAACATACATTGTAAAATTTGTTTACATATGGTTGAGATTGTTTTACTATATTGGTGGGAGGTAAAGACTCATGATAACAGAAGAAGAAATTAAACGATTAGATGAGATACTATTACTAGTGAGAGGTGCAGTTGGATGGACAGCCCAGGAGTTTGGTGATCGTATTGGTGTTACTCGTCAAACAATTAATAATCTAGAGACACATAGACGTAATACACATTTAACTAAGATTCAATATATTGCGATTAGAAGTGTCCTTGATGAAGAAATGGAAAAACATCCAAAAGACACTGAAATGTTAAGAGTTATATTAGATGCATTCGTTGATCGTCCTGAAAAATATAAGGATGAAGAAAGAATGGAAATGTATAAGAAAGCTAGAATGTTATCTCCAGCGATTATGAATGGATCATGTTCTAGACATGAAATATCAGAGGAATGGAAAAACGTTCTTCTTGGTTTAGGTATTATTTTAGCCCCACCTATCGCCGCAATAACCGTGGGATGGTGGAGAAAGAAACTTTAATAAATAGGAGGGAGAAGTCATGACAATCAAAGAAAAATATTGGTTAACTATCTTGTTCTACTTTCTAAGATATTTATCAATTCTTATGATGGGTAGTGGAGTAGCATTTATCCTTTTAGGATATTACTATAATTGGTATTTCTATTTTGCGTTAGCAATTTGGCCACTCTTATTCATGTGGGGAATTGTAAATATCAAATATATAAGAGCAATGACAAAGTCAAATAGACTTGAATTCTCAAAGATATTAGATTAGTTAGATATATTCCTCTCTGGCTCTCACCATAGCGATAGCTTACCGATTGATATTGTTTACGATATTGATTAAGAAAACTATTTAATCAACATAAAAAAAATAAAAACCACGGAATCTTCAAAAAATCCGTGGTTTTTCATTGTTTATTGAGTAATTATCTTCTTGCTATTAAACCGAATAATCCGCCTAAGAAGTAGAAGATATTAGCACCAATAATTCCTAAGACTAAGAATAAGACATCCCAACCTTTTGAGGTGTTTTTGCCTTTTGCTCTTCTAACCATTGCAATTGTGATTAATGCAACGACAAGAATGATGACATAATAGACAATTCCAGCTGCCCCAAGAAGTGGGAGATCTGGGTGCCAAACATTTGCTAAATCAAGTGCACAAAAGACGATTCCAGTTATTGAAAGGAATACTAAAATCCATGTAAAGAAGTTAGCGATGCTATACATGACTGCTGAAGCTTTTTCCATATTATTTATGTTTCTCCTTTTTGACTATATAACTATAACACATCTATTCAAAAGCATTTATAGTTTTTAAATTTATTTGTCATTTCAAACTCAAAAAAAGTTAAATACAAGTATTTAAAAAAACTTTTTTAGCAGAAATGTTATTTTTAAGTGGATACATATATAAGGAGGCTTTTATGAATAATTATCAAATTATCAAATTTATAGATGGTGATTTTGAGCTTGATGTCAACGTTTCACCAGAAGAAGAAACAGTTTGGTTAACTAAAAATCAAATTGCTGCCCTTTTCGAAAGAGACCGAACTGTTATATCAAGACATATTAATAAAGTATTTAGTCAACAAGAGTTACAACCAGCTCAGGTATGTGCAAAAAATGCACGTCAGGTCGGCGGCCAAATCCATCACACGGTTTTTTATAACCTCGATGTCATCATTTTGGTAGGTTATAGAGTTAAGTCTCAAAGAGGTTTGAAGTTAAAGCAATTTTTAATTGATTATTTAGCATCGTTAAAAGGCGATTATAGCCAAAATAATTCACAGATTATTATTTATAATAATGGAGAGGTATCTTTGTCTGTTAATGTGTCACCTGAAGAGGAAACAGTTTACCTTAATGAAAATCAGATTTCAGTCCTTTTTGAAACAAGTAGACAGAACGTAAATTTGCACATTCAAAACATCTTTAAAGAAGGCGAATTAATTGAAAATTCAGTTCGCAAGGATTTCTTGCATACTGCCCAAGACGGAAAGAAATATAATGTGACTTTTTACAATCTAGATATGGTTTTAGCAATAGGTTTTAGAACGAAAAGTAGACAAGCTATTGAGTTTAGAAAATGGGCCTCTGGTGTTTTAAAGCAATATATGATCAAAGGTTATGCAGTTAGTGATGCTAGGTGCTTAGAATGTCAAACTAGTATACTTGAGTTAAAAACTAAATACCTTGAACTTGAAGAAAAACAAAACCATTCACTTTTATTTGAACCAGGAGATCAATTAAAAGCATTTTTTGCAGTTCAACGCTTTTTAGAATCAGCAAGAAAAGAAATTATTATCATAGATAATTATTTTGGTCATGCTTTTGATGATATTTTAAAGAACCTTAATGTTGAGAAAACGATTATTACAGATCCTAAAAACTCTAAGATAGATAGTTGCGACAATTATAAAGTAATCAAAATATCAAAGTTTCATGATCGATTCATAATTGTTGATGATTATTGTTATCACTTTGGTGCATCAGTTGGGGATGTTGGCAAAAACATTTCATTTGGTCAAAGGATTAATGAAAAAGAAATAATTGATTTTTTGAAAAGATTCAAGAATAGTTAAACTATTTTTTTAAAAAGAATAAATTAGGAATTTCTTGTCCCGGCTCTACTAAGCCAAAGAAGAATTTTTGTTTCATTGGAGTATCTAAAATTCTAACAGGTTTAACTTGGTTAGAACTTGATCCTTTCATTAACTTAAATTCTCTCCACAATGCATGAGTTTGTTGCTGTTGAATTAATACGAGTGGTTTTGAGAGTGAACCACGGTCTTCTACGACGGCATATTCTTTATTTGTTTCTCTTATTATCGAGTTAAATAGCTTTGCTATCTTTCCATCTTTATCAATAGGAAGTGGTGTATCTGGTTCAATAAGAAGAACATATCTAGAGACTTGTTTTTCTTGATCTAAATATAGAGCAAAATCAGTAATATCAACTTTAAGTTCTTCTCCAAGTTTAGCGACAGCTTTATTAAGATGGTCTTCAGTTGTTTTTTCTCCTGCGATATTCGCGAGTTGACCTTTTCTATATGCGAATGTAATAAGTGGTAAGTTATTGTAAAAGCCTAAGACTCTAATAACATCTTTAATCTTATATCTATAAAAACCACCTAAATTGGTAAGAATAACTTCATATTCTTTACCTACTTCAAGTTTATCCATTGTAATGGTGTTATTATCATCGTCATCTGCAGCAGCATCTCTAAATTCAAAGAAGCTAGAATCAGTAAGCATACAGAATTCTGGTTTATCCATTTCAATAGCGACCGCAAACATACCTTCACTTGCAGCATATACAAAGTAATCAATACCAACCTTATCCCCAGCGTATTTCTTGTATTTATTTAAATAACTAGAGAAACTACCATTTCCTATCGCGCATGCCCAAGAAAACTTTGGCCATAATCTTGGAATAATTGGAGTATCAAATCCTTCTTCAAAGACTTTACGTAAAGCCGCTGCTCTTTTTGGCATAGGTTTGATATATTTCATGATAGCTGGGCGGGCAAATTCTTCGCACATATCTTCATTAATTGTGCCGTGTTCAATATCATCACAAAGAATTTGCCAGTTATCTTTAATGAAGTTCATTATATCAACAAGATTTGTCATGAATGCTGAGAGCATAAAGCAGATATTATCTCTTTGTAGAGCAAATCTTGCTTTCATATAATTCATGTTCATTCCGCCTATTGGGAAATGGACTGGATCAGGGGAAGTTAAGAAAAATCTAAAGAGTTTTCTATATCTTCTAGCGACACATCCAGTAGCAGAACTATGAATTTTTCCGTCTTCCGCGACTGTATTTTCGCATTCTACAGTGTTTAGCCCAAATTCATGTGGGACTGGATGACCATAATTTTTTCTAAAGAAAGCATCAGCGATTGCTTTTGATCTAGCGAATGAATATTTTTTATGGATATTTACAATTTTATCGGTGATTGGGATTCTTTTTTGAACTCCGACTGAGCCTGATGTATCCGCGTATTGAAGTACTTTATATGCGGTAATGAGGTTATCTTCTTTGTTTTTAATCATCCTTCGAATGTATGGTTCGTAGTCATCATACGTTGAAAGAGGGACTTTCTTTTTATACTCTTCAAAAGAATGAATATTCGCGAAGTCATATTTCTTACCATATTCTGTGTTCTTATTGTCTTTAAGTATTCTTAAAAGAGTCTCTTCATTAGCCTTTTCTTTTTTAGATTCTTTCTCAATAAATTTGAGGGTCTTTTTACCCTCATGAATCATGATAAAGTCAATTAGTGCGACAATTGGTTTCATAAATATGATTTCTCCAGTTAATTAATAGTAACATTTAACACGTTATTATTTTAATTATAAAAAAGTTAAACTTAGTTTAAAAAACATAAAAAAACTTATTTGCGTTTTTTACATGGATATATATAGTGAAGGAGGAATAAAAAAACGTAAAAATTTAATATCAAATCGCCGCGCGGAAAAACACACTTTTGTTTGCTTGTAATAACAGAAAATGTTATATTATGGATGTCAAGAGGAAGACATTTAAAAATTTCCTCAAGAGGTGGTCGGGATAGAGACCTAAAACCTATCCGCGCGGTGGTGACGCACCTAAAAACGTTTTTTCTTTATGTATGTATGACATTTAAAGAAATAGTCAAAGAAAAATTATTGATAGCTGCAAATGAATATAAAAAGTTACTTCAATTCGATTACCTAATCGAATCAACTAGTTTCCTTTATCAAAGCGAATACATTTTAAGGTTTTATGAGGACAACTTTCTTCACTTAACTGGAGTTAAAACAAAATTAAAAGCAAAAGATTTTTATAAGAAATGCATAAATAAAAGTTTAATTGATGAAGATTTTGATTGTAATTCTAATAAAGATTTAAGAAATAAAATAAAAGAAAAATTAAAGAATTTAAGTACAATTGGCGATTTTTTCGATAGAAACCTAGTTGTTCAAGAGAATTTCAAGAAAAACAGAATACAATGTAAAATAGCTTCCAGCGATGGTCTTTGCACTCTTGGATTTATTAGTATTAAAGATTCGATTTGTGTTCCTAAAACACTTTTAAATAGAAATCAAATTAATCCAGTTTTAAAGATTACTGATTTTGTTTTAAGTAAAAGAAAAAAGAATAAATAAAATTATTCAATAGCCTTAAATCCGTGCTCCTCTAAAAGGTCGTTCACTTTATTAAGGTCATATATTTTGTTTTCTATGCAGTATCTAATTATAAGAGCATAAGTTGAGCTTGATGCGAGAGTATAACCAGCTTTCTTAAGTAGATATTTACATTCTTGGTTTGTAAGTTTAAGAGCGAACACAATTTTAAGAGTAGTTTCAAGACTTGGTTGTCTTTCTTTATTAATAAGTTTTGACCAATATTGTCTTGATATATTCGCCT
>JAEEGL016765641.1_pt1 | contig 32421 bp, 26 predicted proteins | sample 9134231 | NCBI WGS metagenome assembly JAEEGL01 (sample SAMN16246548, study PRJNA631951) | gut metagenome | biome: gut microbiome; feature: rumen; material: fiber-attached | host: Bos | place: Iran: Karaj | collected 2018-10 | reverse complement strand
CTCGTTTTCCGCTCCACAAGGTCCCGAGTAAAATCGGGATTTTTTGTGTAAGTGCCTGAGTGGTGGAATTGGTAGACACGAGGGACTTAAAATCCCTTGCCCTTTAAAGGCGTGCCGGTTCGAGCCCGGCCTCGGGTACGCGAAATCCTCTGTAAATTGTTTGTTTACAAGCATTTACAGAGGGTTTTTCTTTGTTTAGGTGAAACATAGGTGAAACATTTGGGTCTATCTAACTCCTCGTAATGCATCTTTAACCCTGCACCTATTATAATATGACAGCAGTAGGAAGAAGTGAAAAGTATTATATACGGCCGGTATTACAATTCTTCTTCCCACTCTCCATAGACCAAACTTAATTCTCTTTTAGCCGAGTTGGAATAATACGGTCAATCACTTTGGACACTTCTTTGGCAGCCTCACGGAACTGCTCGCTGATTTCATCCAAGCGTTTGGATTGTTTCTTGGTGCGATTTTTATCGTCGGAATACTGGATGTTGCTCAAAATGGTTTCGGCTTCGCTCAACACTTCCAAAAGCTTGGCCATTTTGTTGTCGTTGCTGTAATCCCAGTTCTTCATGCTATTCAGCTTTTTCGTCACGGCATCAAGGCTGTCGAGATAATCATCCCATTCCTTTGCCGACGTGGAAAACAGTTCGTCCTCATCATAATAATCATAATAATAATCATCAGGGGGACATTGCCATTGCACTTGCAGTAGGAAAACCTTTGTGTCAACCATATTTTCGAGGAAGTTAAGCTCTTCCTCTTCGGCTTTGGCCAAGCTTTCGCTCCCTTCATATTTTATGCCAGAATCAGAATAAGACTCCGTCTCCAAGATGCATTCCGTCATCGCATGTACAAGTTCGTCACACGTTTGGGCTTTGTTCACAGATTGGTAGTATTTTTCGAGGATTCCTTTTAAATCGTTGAATACTTTCGTATGAGGAGCACCATTCCCACCAAAAGAAGACAAGGACATCGTGAGAATTGTGAGCACGGTTAACAATAGTTTTTTCATTCTGGTATCCCTTATTTCGTGTCGGGCGCAACTTTTTACCTATTTCTTCCAATTTTACTGCAAATATATGTCTTTTTTCTTTTCAATCGTCTATCCCATATCTTTCTTTTTGACAGTTTCTGAATTTGCTTTGTCAGTGAGTCCAATTACATTTCCATCACCGCAAAAACACAAATTGTTACGCCCAGTTTTTAATAGATAGCATTTCTTTTCCTATCTTTACCGCCTCAAAAGACCCCATCATTATGCAGATTTTCCAAAGAAATATCCTCAACAAATATATTGAAAGCCTTGATGTTTCAATGATCCAAGACCGCTATATGCGCTACTCGGATTATTTCCTTGACCCGACTATCCAGGAGAACATCCACCAGAGCAAGGAAGAGCAGTTTCAAGAAGGCTTTCTGAGAGAGTTGTTTGTCAAGATATTGGGCTACACCCTCAATCCCTCGCCAAACTACAATCTCATCACCGAGAAGAAAAACGAGGGCAACAGCAAGAAAGCTGATGGTGCCATGCTCGTGTCCGGCAAGGTGGTGGGTGTAATAGAGCTGAAAGACCACAAAACGCCCGACCTCGGCCAAATCGAGGCTCAGGCCTTCGGCTATAAGAACCGTAACAAGGAAGCCACCTACGTCGTCATCTCAAACTTCGAGAAGCTCCGCTTCTACATCGACAACGCCGTTGACTTCGAGGAGTTCGATTTGTTCCACCTGTCCTTTGAGGACTTCGCCCGGCTGTGGATTTGCCTGGCCTACGAGAACATCGAGAAAAACCTCCCCAAACAAATCAAGTCGGCCAGCCTTACCAATGAGGACCAAATTACCAACGCACTCTATAAGGATTACTCCAACTTTAAGCGCGACCTGTTTGAAGACATCCTGGCCAATAATCCCACCGATAGCACCGAACACAAGATCCTTCTTTTCAAGAAAACTCAGAAGCTGCTCGATAGGCTACTCTTCATCTTCTTCGCTGAAGACCGCGGACTGCTGCCGCCCAACTCCATCATGATGGTCATCAATCAATGGGAGAAGCTGAAGGATTTGGACGAATACCAGCCTTTCTACAACCGCCTGAAAAAATACTTCGGCTATATGAACACGGGCTTCCAAGGCAAAAACTATGAGGTTTTCGCTTACAACGGCGGCCTATTCAAGCCGGATGAAATCCTTGAAGGCCTCACCATCTCTGATGAGGTGCTGATGAAGAACTGCAAACGGATTTCGGAGTACGATTTCCAGAGCGATGTGGATGTGAACATCCTTGGCCACATCTTCGAGAACTCACTGACCGAAATCGAGGAAGTCACCACCAAGCTCCAGCAGGGCGAGGCTCCCACCATCAGCAAGCGCAAGAAAGACGGTGTCTTTTACACCCCGCAATACATCACCAAATACATCGTGGAAAACACCGTCGGCAAGCTCTGCCGTGAGAAAAAGGCTGAGCTGGGCATTAACGACAGCGAGTATTTCGCTGATAAGAAACGTCAGGTAGCCACCAAGAAGGCCCTCATCGAAAAGCTGGATGCCTACCGCGACTGGCTGCTACAGATTTCCATCTGTGATCCAGCCTGCGGCAGTGGCGCTTTCCTTAATGCAGCCCTCAACTTCCTCATCGCTGAGCATAAGCTCATCGACGAGATGGGTGCCAGGGTTGAAGGTGCGACCATCGTGTTTCCAAATGTCGAGAACTCCATTTTGGAAAACAACCTCTACGGCGTTGACATCAACGAGGAGAGTGTCGAGATTGCCAAGCTGTCGCTTTGGCTCCGTACCGCTAAACCTCACCGCAAGCTGAACTCCCTGAACGACAACATCAAGTGCGGCAACTCGCTCATCGATGACCCTGCCGTTGCCGGAGAGAAAGCCTTCAACTGGCAGAACGAGTTCCCCAAGGTGTTCGCCAAAGGTGGCTTTGATGTGGTCATTGGTAATCCGCCATATGTAAGTGCAAACGAGTTAAAGAAATCCTATACGGAAGAAGCGTATAATACCTTAAAGAAGAATTACCGTACAGCAAAGGGTACGGTAGATTTATACATATATTTCTTTGAAAAAGGTCTTTCTATACTAAATCTTAATGGATTGCTATCTTACATTACTCCAAACAGATACTTGTCGGCAAGTTATGGATATGAGCTGAGAAGACTGATTATTACCGAAAAAGCATTCTATCAATTGATTGATTATTCTGATAAAAAAGTATTTGAAGATGCTTCAACTTATCCAGTCATAACATTCCTGAAGAATAGAACTTGCCATGATGATATTATCTGCGGTAAATTTGATGATGGTCACAACCTAATTTCAAGACTATATCCTTCAGATAAACTTGACATCTTAGACGATGACATTTTAGGTTTCTTGTTGAATGACAAATTAACCATCACAAAAAAAGTAATTGAAGAGTCTGTTTCTTTGACTTGCGTCGGAGAGATAAATGCAACATCAACAGCAAAAGAAGCTGATGATTATGCTCCGCTGATTTTTGAAATTGGTGAAGGGTATAAGCTAATCAATACCGGCACTATTGATCCATTCGTTACTTCATGGGGATTCAAAAATCTTACCAAACAAGGAAGACAATACTTGACTCCCTATTTGCCTAATAATTCTCCTTTAGTCTCTCCAAACAGGCATAGTCTTTACTCTTCGCCTAAGATTATTATTTCAAAAATCGGTTTACAATGTGAAGCGTTCTACGACAAAGAAGGCATTTACGCTTCCATAGATACAAATTGCATCCACTCTTTTACTCCTGATTTTTTACCCGAGTACGTCTTATGCTGGTTAAACTCAAAACTCTATAACTACACGTTTGAGTGCCTATTTGATGGTCTAAGAATGTCAGGCGGTTATTTATTGTATTCGTCACCTAATCTAAGGAATACTTACATAAAACATCTAACCATTGACGAACAACAGCCTTTTGTGGCACTGTCCGACCAAATGTTTGTCCTAAACGAGCAGCTTCAGCAAAAGAAATTCAGATTGCTCCACCGTTTAGAAGACAATCTTGGACTTCAAAGAATCACATCAACATTGGAGTGTTTCTATGAGCTGGACTTCAAGGCCTTTGTCGCCGAGTTGAAGAAGCAGAAGATCTCCCTTTCGCTTGCTCAGCAAGACGAATGGGAAGACTACTTCAGCCAATACAAGGCCGATTGCAACGCCTTATCCGCTCAAATCGCCGCCACCGACAAAGAGATAGACCGCATGGTTTACGACCTCTACGGCCTATCCGATGATGAGATCAAGGTAGTTGAAGGAGAGTAACAAGCCAATTAGTAAACCAAAATGGAACGATACTATATAAAAGAAGGTGATTTATTTAAAAAAGGCGACACAAATCAATTGGAAGACTTGTTGAAACAAGAAGTATCTAAAAGAATCCAAAGCCTTGAAGATGATTATGTTTTGAATGTCTCTGAAATCGAATATGTCAACTATTTGATTGAAGAGTTGAGATTAGAATGCCCTGAAGTGCAATTTGAGAATTGCTCAATTGAAAAAAGAAGGGTTATGATGCCGAATGGATTTCTTCCGATGCATTATAGAGTCTCATTTGAAGGTGAATTAGAAAGAACAGTGTATCGCCTTTGTATTCCTTTAACAGGTGATAAAGATGTACTTAGATTTTGCCCTTCGACTTTCACTATGGGGGGGGCTGGCCGTTTCTGTTTTAATTCTAACGAAATCTACATTGATATCCCTGACCCAAATGGGAACGGTCAAAACGTTGCAAGCGATATTAAATTGTACAAGGATGACTTAATGAAAATGGTCGGATTCTTGAAAACCGACATAGAAAGAATCAACAAATCCATCAGTCTTTATATCCCTCAGGTTTTCAAGAATAGAAAAGAGAAAATCCTAAAAGAGCAGCAGGTAATAGCTAATCTTGGAATACCTATCAAGAGCAAGGCTGAAACAAATAAAACATATAGTGTTCCTACAGTTGAGAGACGCATCGAGAAACCTATAGTGATCAAGCATCAAAAAGCAGAACCTCTTACCCCAACAATGGTAGAAGATGTCTATCAGGATATTTTGAGTACAATAAACACTACAGGACAAAATATCGAGCGTTACCTCAAAACCGTCGAAAACCAAGACGAGGAAACTATTAGAGAACATTTTCTTACCCAACTATCAACTACTTTTAAGGACTGTTCGTCAACTGGTGAATCATTCAACCATGTAGGAAAAACTGATATTATGGTAAAGCATGGGAACGACATCCTTTTTATCGCTGAGTGCAAGGTGTGGAAAGGGGCAAAGAAATTGAATGAAGCCATCGACCAACTTCTAAGTTATCTGACATGGCGTGACTCTAAAACAGCCTTGCTGATTTTCAACAAAGACACCATCCTACAAACCATTGTTGACTCTATCCAAGAATCAATTCCCAGCCATCCAAATTTCGTTAAATATATCAAGCAAAGAGACAAAGGATGGTATGATTATGTTTTCCATCTAAACAATTCAAACGACGAGATAAAGATGGCTGTAATGGTATTTGACTTTAAGAAATAAAAAAGACTAGGATGGCTCTCGGCATCATTCTCATAGTATTGGTAGTTGCCTTTATCGTTTGGCGGGCAATCAGGAACACCCCGGAGCATAAAGGCAAAGAAGGGGAGTTGCACGTCCACAACATCCTTGCGCAGCTTCCGGAAGAATACACTGTGCTCGACGATGTGGTCCTGAAGACCAACAGCGGCACCACTCAGATAGATCATGTCGTGGTGTCGCGTTTCGGTGTCTTTGCCATCGAGACCAAAAACTACCGTGGCGACATCTACGGCAACGACGATCGCCAGCAATGGACGCAGGTCATCGTCACTGATGTCACCTACATGAAGAAATGGTACAAGACCTATACCTATGTCACAAAGAACCATTTCTACAATCCCGTGAAGCAGTCGCTCGCGCACACCTACGCCATAAAGAAAGCCTTGAAAGACTGGCCTAACCTGAAAGTGGTGCCAATAGTGGTGTTTGCTGGCAGTGCCGTCCTGTCCAACGTCAACACGCAGCACCATGTCATTTACATCGAACAGCTGCTGGCCACCATCCAGAGCTACGGCATCCCGTACCTCTCGGATGCCGATGTCGCCCGGATAGTCGGCTGTCTCTCACAGAAAAATGTCAGAGACCAGGTCGATAACCGAACCCACGTCAGCAACGTCTATGCTGCCAAGCAAAGCTACGACAGCAAGGTCGCATCAGGCAAATGTCCCGAATGTGGTGGAACCCTCGTAAGACGCACCGGCAAATACGGCAGCTTCTACGGCTGCTCCAACTATCCCCGCTGCAGATTCACGACGCACTAGGTCTTTCCTTTAACGAAGCTTCTTAAACGAAATGCTATAAAACACTTTTTTGCGTATCTTTGCCGAAGATTTGGAAATCGTTTCCAAATTTAGGGTCTTTTTTAATAACAACACGGCTGAAGCATAGACCCGTTGCGAATCAGTCTTAAAACAATTTACTCATGAAGAAATTATTTCATCGTGACTAGGTTGAGTGTAAAAGGATGGCTCAACCTATTGGTGACAAAGTCAGAAATTGGCTTATTATCACATCCTTGGTTGGATCTTTAACAAATCTGAAAGGCGCTTATTATGACTATCTCGACTAGCCATCGCTCGAAAACGAAATCAAGTATTAGATTGAATTGCTGGGCGCAGCTGAAGATTTACGAAAAATGAGCAAAACCTATCAGTTAACTGTTGAAGATTTTGACATCTGAAAAATCGGCACTGGTTATTTATGGGATACCTATTCGAAAGAACGGGAGGCGGTTCGAATCCGCCTACCAGTCCTTTACTAAAAGTAACCGAGAGGGGAAAGAAACTGGATAGACTCTGAGAATCATCCTAAGAACCCCACATCAATCATCAGAACAATCTTTTCCTCCTCTTTCTTAATTCCTTTAATCAAGCCCATTGCACGCCCTCCTGCTTTAAGCGCCTGTGCAATTGGTTCTATGGTATCATTGCAGAATATGATGTTATACATCCCGCTTTCAAAATGGTACAACACAATAGATTTTCCGTCCGTGTGAAGTTTCACCTGACATGAATCTGGGATCCTATTCTTGTACCAATTGAACATGTTAATGACTCCATTATGCAATTCCTCAGGGAGTTTGTCGGCTGGAACCAGCGCATGTTCTATAATAACGTGTTTTGCCTCCATGTTCGGTTTAGTACACTTCGTAATACAGAAAAATCCATTAACGTTGATTACACTTATTCCTTACCCTTTCCTCATCTCCTGCAACGCCTCAATAGCCGGCTTCCAGCCCAATTTCGCCGATTCAATCAAGTAATGCAGGCTCTTGTCGTCATCTACATCAACGCCAAGACCTGCACCATAACACCTTGCTAATTGGTACATGGAATCAGGTTCACCTTGTTCGGCAGCTTCGGTAAACCATCTAACTGCCTCTTTATAGTTTTGCTCAACACCCTTACCAGCAGCATAGCATAAGCCAAGATTGAATTGCCCATCAGCATTTCCTCTTTCTGCTGCCATCCTGAAGTAATACAACGCCTTATCATAATCCCTATCTACTCCTATGGCATTGTCATACAAAATGCCCATATTCACCATCGCAGCTGTATGCCCCTGCTCGATGGCCTTTTGGTACCACTTGATTGCTGAAGGTATATCTTGTTCGGTTCCCTCCCCAAATCTGTAACAAATGCCAAGGTCGCATTGAGCTTGAGCGTCTCCGTGTTCTGCTGCAGTTTTGAATAACTCAAAAGCTTTTGCGTCGTCTTTGGCAGTGCCAATGCCATAGGTATAACACTGTGCCAATCTGGTCAGTCCTTCAACCGAAAACTCGGCTGTTTTCTGGTAGCACGTAAACGCCATTGTTGGGTTTTTATTTGTGCCTATCCCATAACGATACATATCTCCAAGTTCCAAGTATGCCTCGTCACGTCCGTTCTCAGCAGCAATTCTAAAATACCTGAATGCTTTGGCATAATCTTGTTCAATGTTACTGCCTGTCTGATAGTGTTTGGCAATTTCCAATGCACAATCAGGATGCCCAACATTTGCGCCTTTTATCAACCACTCATTGGCCTTGCCAAAATCCTTCTCCACAGCAACGCCATCCGCATAGAATAATGCCAGGTTCCAATAGGCTTCAAAGCAACCACCTTCAGCGGCTTTTTGGTAGTAATTCAATGCTTTTTCAATGTCCACGCTAGTTCCTATCCCTTTCTTATAACAAGTTGCCAAGTTATTACAACCCGAAGGATCGCCTAAATCCGCAGCTTTCTTGTAATACTCAAAAGCTTTGTTATAGTCGTGTCCGATACTGTCATTATTCTTGTAGATATTCCCAAGATGGGTCATGGCATCCGTATCACCCTCGGCGGCACATTTCTCATAGAGTGATATGGCTTTTAGAATGTCCTGCCCGCCAAATTGGCCAGTTTCGTAAATATAAGCCAAATTGAACATGGCAAGTTTATCACCTCCATCAGCAGCCCTGCGAATCAACTCCATTCCCTTGGAAATATCTTGCCATACTCTGTCTTTGTCTTGGTTATTGTCAGTCCTTTTCAGATAGGCCAGGCCTAACATGCCCATTGCCTCAATATCACCCTCTTCCACTTTCTTTTCCAATAAAGGTAAAGCTTCCGATTGTGATATGTTTGCGGCAAGGAATTTAATGGCTGGCATCCAAAGCTTCTGAGCGGAGATCCTGATAAGTCTTAATCCTTCTTCCATGTTGGCTTTAGTACGAGTGCCTTTATAATACTCGGCGCCCAGTGAGAATTGCGCTGGTGGAAAGTTTTGCGCTGCTGCTTTTTTTACCCACGATAATCCCTTGTTATACATGAAATCGCTCGATTCCTCGTTCAGTTTTCCATAACCACGCATCCACTGAGCCATGGGATCACCCGCCTCTGAAGCAGCCATCAATTTGCTGACAGAATCATAGACCCCTTTAGCCTCATCGGTTAATGAAACAGGGCCATTATGAGAAGCAATAAAATTCTTCTCTAAAAAGTATTCCGCATCGCGCATACCTTTGTCTGCTGCAAGTTTTATGTATTTGTAGGCCTCGCCAAAATCGCTACTGACACCTATACCGAAGTAATAGCATTGTCCTAATTCAAAAAGAGCTTCTTTGTCACCAAATTTTGCTTTGCAGCGTAATTGAAATAGTTCTGTTTTTGTCATAATCTCGTATTTGTTTTTATAATAATGGAACGCCTAATCTAAGCATTCAATACCTCGTCGTCTGTATATAATACTTTACATTATATTCACCCCCCGTGAGTGTTTCGGTACCTGCAAAAGGCCTCACACTAGCATCATTGACAGAGGCAGCGATTTTATATAAACCACTGGTTAAAACTACCGATTGTCGTCCATGAGGAGCAATGTTCAATCGCTTCGCATCAGTTCCACTATAGTAAACCGTCAACACATAAGAAGTACCATTCTCAACGATTACAGTAGAAGAAGAACCCTTACCATAACCGGTTTGATTCATAGATGGCAAAGCCCCGTGATCGCTTCTATAAATGTTGTCAACCGTTAAATCAACCACTCGTTTTTCAGCTTCCTTAATATGCTTTCCGTTAGGATACAGCCTCTCGTATTCTTCATAATCGGAAACCGTGTTCCTATCACATGCGTATTCCCATGCTGAATTATCAGTACCCCAAATCTTTTCATGTAAAATATCGTATTGCTCCTTCGAATCAAATATAAACTCCTCTGGAGCATGAACATAATAATGCGACCAGCCGTCTAAAGTGTTCATTTTTAATGCGATTTCATATTGTTCTCTACATTTCAACTCCAGCTTTTTGCGAATTTTTGCTCTAAACGAGGGATCGGAATACTCTGCATATAGTTTTTCGTATTTATTTATGGCCGTTCTGTCATATCCATATTGATCCGCTCTAAGTGGATTTTCTTGGAAGTTTTTAAAGTCCATTGCGCACCACAAAGAAACTAATGCGTCATACGCTTCTTCAGAATATTTTCCTGTTGGATACTTGTCTAAATATCTTTGATAATCAGTAAAAGTATTATTCATCCTTGCCTTCTTAATCAACTGAGATTGAGATTGCTGACAAGAATTGACTAAGCCAATAATCGCAATAATTACGGCTAATCCGATAATTTGTGCCAAACAACCGCCGCCACTATTTCTGCTCATATTTATTATTTTAATTGTTCTATTTTTATGTGATTCCGCGCATCAAAACAACCTCTAAACAAGGCATTTAAAAAATACTGCTGAGCCTTTTGATTGTCTTGGTTTTCATAATACAAACCTAACTGATACGAGGCTTCGGAGCTGCCCCATTTCTGTGCTAATTCCCATAAATTTATAGCATACTTTTCGTCTTTTTCAAGCACAACACCATTGAACTTCAACTTTCCCAAAAGAAATAATGCTCTCCATGCAGTACTGCCAATCCAATTTAAGGTGTAAATATTATACAACCGATTGTCTTGCATAGGATCATATGCCTTACAAATGGAATCTAATATTTGGACAGCCATGAATTTTTGATCTTCATCTCCTTGTTCAAGCAAAAATAAAGCATACCTATAGCCCGCTTCAGGCATTCTTTGGGATGCCGCCTTTTCATAAAAGCTTGCAGCTGTCCTATTATTAGCGTCAACTCCATGGCCGTATTCGTAACAACGCCCCAACCAATAATTTGCTTCAATATCACCTAAACTAGCGCTCTCCTTAAACAACGAGAATGCCTTATCATAATCACTTTCAATTATTTGCTCCTCCTCAATTATGTTGACATTCGTATTAAGCGATTCGGAATACCCAATAGGTTTTCTAGTCATTTTTGTACCGCTGCCAAAATAATAGAACAGTCCTTTATCTCTTTTACTTTCTGCATCTTCTGACTTGTACCATATTTCTTTTAAATCCACACTGTTATAATTCAGCAATTTACCTTGCATCAGCTCTTCGTATGTCATATCACCTCCAAGAAACCAGCATCTCTTGTAGGCAAAACCTATCCTAAAATTGTTATTCCTTATGTTATACAAATAAGCTCCTGGTATTTCGGCCTTTAATGCTGATGCAATATATTTCCAGCCATCCTCATATTTTCTATCTTTCTTTCTCTCGTGCATAAACATGTGAGTAACCTTATCCAAAATACTTTCCTTTTCTTCTTTCTCATCATCGTTTTCTACCAACTCTATTCCTCGCTTCAAATGTTTTAAACCAATAAGGTACAACATTGATTTTACTGTCTCGTCTTCTTGATTAGGTTCATCCGACAATAATTGAACAGCTTTTAATTCATCTTTTTCAACCCCGCAACCATGATAATACAAGGCTGCAAGATTTTTGAAAGACAAAGGCTCGTTCTCTTTCACCGCTTTTTCATAACAAGAAACTGCTCGGGGATAATCTTTCATCTCTTGATAACACACTCCCATATCATTCCAAGATCTTGCCAAACCTTTATCTGCGGCTTTTTGATAGTATTCAATTGCCTTGCTGTTGTCTTTGAGAAGAAGAGATCCTTCATGATAAAAGGTTGCAATATTATGCAACCCCATGGGGTCACCATTATCAGCAGCAAGTCTTGTCCATTTTAACGCTTCATCATAATCTATTTCGGTTCCCCAGCCATATTGGTAACATCTGCCTAAATTTGTTTGAGCTAATGCAACTCCGTTTTCCGAAGCTCTTTTTGTCCAATAGAAAAAACTATTCAAATCTCTTTCCGTTCCAATGCCTTCATTGTAACAATTCCCTAACTCGTATTGAGCCATTGGATATCCCATTTCTGCACATGCTTTTATTGTCTTGAAATACTCATCAAATTTTTTATCTTCAAGATATTCTCGTGCTTCTTTGTATATTTCTTCCATTGTAGCCATTTGCAGATTATTATATTAACCCCTTGATTTAGCACTTTTTATTATGGTTTGGCAATTCCCCAATCATCCCAGACAATCGTGGCTTCAACTAATTTTTCCATTGAATTATCCAAAGTGCAGAAAAGGTCTCTTTTTAGAACTCTTTCTAATTCATCTACTGTGCACGCACAAGACCTAAGACTTTGATTTCCCGGACCATTTTGCATCATAAAAGCGATAGCGGAAAACGATTGGTCTTTTGGGATGAGCAATGCCTTGAAATAGTAATCTGGAACCATGACGCATGATTTGCCGATATTACCATTTTGGTTTGTCGTGTATATTGGCCCGCAACAAACATAGATTCGGCCATATTTTTTGGCCCATTTTCTCACATTGTTTTCCAACGATTGCCAAATGCCTTGATTAAGGTCTTGGTGCTGTGGACAGATGTTGGTGTAATAAAAACTTTCAGACATGGCAACAGAATCCCATTTCATATCCCCAGCAGGTGCTAAATGTCCCCGATGCCAGCCACTACCTTTATAATCCGAGTTTTCGGCTTGATAGCCTTGAATATCAGGGTCTGATCTGAAGTCATTTGACCTTGGCCAATTGCCATCCAGTTCTTCTTTGGTCAGTTCGTAGGCAACCCAATCCGAGGCATGAGTTACCTGATTAAAACTCAATGTATATCCTTTGTGGTGAATAACGTAGTCGTATTTATCAACAGAAGGGCATTCAAGTAATTGGGCATTACAATGACACGCACAGCCTGATAAAAAAACAGACAACAAACACAAGAACGTTAGGAATCGATTCATTGGAAGATAATGGTGTTGTTTGAATAATCAATACTTATGTTTCCGAACTTGGCCAATGCAGATTGCCCTAATAATAAAGGAGCGCCGATATTGTCCACAACAGACGCTTTGACATTTTGTAGGACAAAATCTCCAATTTGAACAGTCCTTAGATTGATGATTGTTCCGACAGAGATGTCACCATTGGCGACTTGATAATAAGCCTCACCCAAAATGTCATCCTCTGTAAGTCTCCCTTGCTTTATCAGGAACAGAGCTTCCAAATTTGAAATAGTAATGTCAGATGCGCCAGTGTCAAATATCACTTCCATTTCAACGCCATTGATTTTGACAGGGATAAAATACACTCCACCTTCTTGCCGCATATAAACGACATTTTTCGTGGAAGAATGATGATAGCTTCGGCCATTAGTGATCGTGCCTGAATGCGCCAATTCATCCCGTCCTGAAGGTGAACAGCTTTTGCAGCTTTCAAACGAAAAAGCGGCTGACAATAACAGTGTCAATATCAGAAGTTTAGTGCTTTTCATCTCTTAATTGTTTTTCTCAATTTTGTTATATAATACTTTAGGTATGATTTGGATGACAATTCTTTTATTATTTCCTTCATTAACCTTGTCTCTTGATGTTCCATTAAACCCACTCCCACATATAAGTACCTCCACATTTTTTTTGCGTAAGTTGATACCCTGAGACAACCATCGTTCATATATAGTCAGTGCTCTTTGGTAGCTCAACTCATAACCATAAGGGCTGTCTATCGGAGTAGATTGTGGATCATTGGTTTTTCTTGCCGCGTTTCCTTCAATGATTAAAAAGTATTTCATCGAGGGATCCAATGTTTGTAAAAACGCTTCTATTTTTCTGCCAGTTTCATCAATAATCGAAATGTCAAAATCAGGGTGGAAAGTGGTTTTCTCTGATACAAAAATCTCTTTCCCCATAAGCTCTTCATAATAATACTTCTCTCCAATTTGCTTGAAATTGTCGTTTTCTGTCAAACGCTCGAATTGCTTGTCAAGGTTCAATAATTGGTCTTTCTCCTGATTGCTAACCAGCAAAGAGTCTTTCGCCCTGCCTAACTCTTCAGTTGCCCTCACCAAGTCTTTTTGCTTTATTTTCAAGTACCCTACAGTAACGATAAACAACACCAACATGATGAAGAACAAACTCGTCATCAAATCAGAGTAGCTCACCCAAAACATGTGCTTGTTGTCTTTCATTGGTTGTTTTCTCCTTCTTCTACGTTGTTCTCGTTCATAAGCAAATTGTTGTAGTCTTGCTGTCTGCTTTTTTGAATTGCCTGTTTTTGGTTCGCAATAACCATCGCTGCTTGTTGTCTGTAATTATCATTGCTCCAAAAACGATCCAGTTGTTGACGATATCGAAGGCTGTCTGCGGTCCAAGCTACTGGCACGTCAACGGGCTCTTCCAACGATACCAATCTGTATTTCTCACAAAGAGAAGGTGTTTCTTTATTTATTTGCGCTAACACTTGATTGAATTCTGCCGCAACATCAGTTGTTTCTGACTCGCTGTTTTTCAGTAATCCAGGTAAAAACAGATATGCTAATACGCCAAGAATAATAACCCCAAGAATCGGCAGAAATATCTTAAGGAATCTATGCTTTTTTGGAGTCTTTGGCTCTCCAACGCCATTGCCATCATCTTTCCCTGAAACCTGTGCTCGGGTTTGTGATCCACTTGTGTTCTTTTCTATTTTATCAAGCCTTCTGTTTAGTTCATTTATTGCGGACAAAATTTGCGTGCTTTGGGTTTCGTTCTTTCTTTCAATGGATGCCAAAGGAGTGATGACCCTTTGGATTTGTTCACTACGCTCTTCCTCAATTCTCTGGATTTGGCTAACTCCATCAAGTTTTTCGCTGATGGTGTCCAAACCATCAAGCTTTTCAAGTCGCCTAAACTCAGGAAGGTTTTCATGATAGGCATTGGACAATGCATCAATGTGCCTTCTAGTAATCTCCTGCAATTCATTGCCAACCTGCTCGAATATCTGTGTGATTCTGGTATCAAACGTATTCGACCCATCAGACAAGGCTCTAATCCTGGCTGTAACCTCTCTGTCAAGCATCTGTACTGCCTGGTTGAAATGGCTGTCAGCTGCATTGATTGCTTCAAGCGATTGCTGGCCAATGTTTTCTACACCGCTCATGTGCTCTGAAAGGAAGTGGAATAGATTGCGTGACTCGTTGAGATTATTCTTCAGTTCGTTAGCAATCTCTTCTATATTGTGAGTTCTTTCCGCAAACGATGCCATGTTGGCAGTGATTTCTCCCATCATACCTAAGTATTGTGAGAATTCCCTGTAGGCCTCCATGTTCGCATCTACTCTTGTAAACAAATCGGTCAGTACCTTTGTTACTTTGGCGGGTTTGAATTCTTGTATTTCTCTTAAGATATGTTCTTGCGTAACTGTACTATCTTTAATCTCTCTGGCAATTCCATCATTCATTTCCGCAAGAGCAGTGAGCTCAGTAATAGAGTGTCCTATGGTTCTAGAAAAATTATCAATACAATCTCTAATTCCAGTCAAAGTGTTGTCTTCAGTAGGCAAAAGAAGTTCGCTTTGCAGAAAGTTCAATTTGCTATTCTTACAAAAATTGACATAAGTTTTTGTCTTTTTATAAATCAAAGTTGAAAGCAGAGTCGTCCATAACAGTCCAAAAAGGCTGGCAATCATGGCTATCTTTACGCCGTCTATTAATCTATCAATTTCATTTAATGAGGTTAAGTTATCTTCATTTTTGTCATTGGGAGCTATGACAGCTTCAGAGTTATGGCTCTCTACGGTTTCTTGATAATCTGCTGTATTAGTCAATACTTCAGATGAATCAATGGTCATTACGTTCTCAGTTTGAGACTTATTAGTCTTTGTTCCCTCATCTCCGATCTTTCCCATGGAGAACAATCCCAGAATAATACCAATCATGGTGGCAGCCAAACCCATATACAAGGGGGTTGGTATTAGATGTTGGATTTCCTCATCGCGTGCAGATGATTCGCGCTCGATAATGTTTTCAACAATACTGAAATTCACAGACCCGCCCCAATTGTTGTCTATGTAAGTGTTGATATTATCGATAGCATTTTGAATAGGTGCATTTTCAATGATTTTGTCTTTTTCATCATAAACAACCACCTTAGGCACCTGATATTCTTCATCATTCTCAATCCCGAGTCTGTTTGCAAACAGTTTTTCGAATGCTTTCGTTTTTTTGCAAATTCTAATGAAAATAATAAATTGCGCGATAAGAATTGACGCAATGAGCACTATTTCAATCCAATGCCAATAGTTAAGTTCCATTATTCTATGTTTATTTTGATTTTCTTTCCGTTATCAATGATCCATTTATTCTCATGTAAAACCACACTCCCCGCAGATAGCATCGTGATGGTTTTACCGTCGTTTTTATTATTGGCAACCTCACAAACAGGATATAGGCAATCCGATTTGAAGCCTCCCAATAACCTAGAATAATCTCGTTTGTTCAACAACTCCAATTTGCCTTTTGCTTCAGATGGCTTCCAAACAACTTTGTAGAAACTATCGTCGGTCATTTGTTTTTTCGCATGACCTCTGTCAAATTCGCCATTGGCATTCGGGCTTGAATAATACTCTTCTTCAAACTCTTTTACAATTGGCTTTTCTTGATGTTCGACTTCGTTTTCTTTGGAATCACTCTCTTTTACCACTTCAACATGGCTCTGTTCTTTCTGCTGTGAAGTGTTGTTGGTATTATCATTTCTTGGCGGCAGAGGAGTCCTTGTCTCAGAGGTAGTGTTCGTTCTACTTCTTTTCAGTTCGTTTATCTCTGCTGTTAGCTGCTTTATTTTTTCTTTTTTATGACGTATGTCCTCATCTTTTTCGTCTAACTCATTATCAGTCTCCAAAACATAAAGGACAGCGATGATTAGCAAAACGAAAAGAATAATCCAGGCAGGAATAAGAGGCCTATAAATGCCTTGAATCCATCCCAAAGCAAATAATGCCAAATCTAAAATGACGATTATTCCAACAAGTATGAGAGTTAATATAGAGATAACTTTTTTCATGTCCATTAGGTTAATTTGTTACCCAAATCATTCAGCATAGCCACAAATGGCATAAAGAATAATGTTTCTTCGATTCTTTCCTCTGGCTTCCTATGATGAGAGTCGATACCTTGTTGTATATAATCAACAAGATGGTCGTTTCTAAGATCCTTGAACACCTTATAACTCGAGTCATCAATTCCGAATAAATCTTGGATGTTGTGAGTCTCTTTGTAAGAATCGAGAATGGAATAGAACTCTTTTATAGATTTCACCACTTCGGAGAATACTACTTCATTGGTCTCGTTGTAATGCGGTAACTTACCAGATGTTCCTTGATTCAACGCTTTCCCCCAATCTTCGCTTTTTCCTCCAATCCAAAACAGTCTTTGAGCTTGACGGAAATCAACATTGTCGCTAATTCTAAAAGCACCTTTGCAAGTGACTTTCTTGGGGTCAGCATCCAAGGCAACTTTTAGTCGACCATCCTGGGTTCCCAATGTCTTGTTTATAATGAAATTGAAGAAATCAGCTATAACATCTAACTTCTGACCACCATCCAATACTCTTATGCATTTAGAGGCATTTCCACTGAAAATAATATTGTCAGGCTTAGTCACATTTGTTCGTAAACTCATCAGTTTTGAGGCATAATACACGATTGCTCCAAAGAACAACAAGAATGGCATCTTTAATGTGGTACTTTGGGTCGTAATATGCTGCTGCAGTTTTGCCACATAATTGAAGTTTAGATTTGCGTTGCTTTCCAATGAGAAGAGGAAATTGCTGAAGTTCGCAGAAGACCTGGTTTGTTCTATCACATTTAGGATGTCCTTTAGGTTCTGGTCGTCTTGGATGCAAGTGGTAACGTCATTAAGAAAAGCCTTGTAGAAACCATTATTTACAATATCTCTTCTGTATTTTTCATCGTCGAAACCATCTCCAAAAATGGCATTGCCTGCAAATCTGAATGAAGAAATGAAATCAGGAGTGTTTGCGGCATTGTCAAACAGTGCAATGTCCGAAGAGCCTCCACCAATGTCAATAGACAAATTCTTTCCGGGATTTGCTGCTCGATAGAACAAATAGGGAGCCACGCTTTCAGGAATGTCAATCAAATTGGCAGGATCTGTCGTATTAAACACTTTGGCAAATGCATTTGACCAAGCATTTCTAAAGATATTCTGCTCAAATGTGTCCATGCTAATCGGATAAAACCATGTGATTTTAGCGTTAGCTGGATTACAATCCATCGAAATGGTTTTATACAACGCCAAATAAAGCAACGACTCAATGTATTTTTCAACCAGGACTTTGTCTTGAACCTGATTGTAATTACTCCACTTTAGATTAGGCTGTGACTGATAGTTTTGGTTTTGAGACTTCTTTTCGAATAGTAAGAAAGGATTGACATGAAGGAATGATTCAATTTGTTGTGCGAAGTTGGTGGTCATATTGTAAGCCACAGCCGTCCTAAACGGAAATTCATGTCGGTTCTTTGTGTTTACTTCATAGGGGACAATCCTTGGGAACAATTCACTATCAAATAGTTTGTCAATTGCATCTTGACGACCATCACCTGTCCCAGATGCCATTAACGAACGCCAGAGCGCATTGCTGGAGCTAATATCCAATCCACATTCTGCGTTGTTACCTACCTTATATTCAATGTGTGTGTTGGTCGTACCAAAATCAATTGCGAAAGACACAGGATTATTGCCATTATGTTCAGGCATCTTAGGCACAATGAAACCATGTAAATCCTCGCCATCAACAGAAACCCTTAATACATCAAAAGAGGGGGTGCGATAGAATAGGGTCTTGACATCATTTTGTCCGCCAGACATCCTCTCAACTTTGTGAGAAATAGCAACGGCTTTTCCATCAGCAAAGCAATCCAAACTGAAACTATGCTGTTTGTTGAACCTGTCATCATGAATGGCTACAGTATAATCCAATTGGATCTGTTGCGTTTTCATAAACGGCATAATGGCCAGATGCACGTTTAATTCGATTATATCGTCCAGTGAATAGCGTTTTGTAAAGGTAATGGTGCCGTTTTTAACAGGCACGTTCAACGTTACTTCAATTCCTCCTGCAACTAAAGTCCTTATCGAAAGATTGTTCACTGATTGAGGACTGAAATACTCAAAAAACTTTGGTCTTAACGGGAGTAGATATGAATCATCACCTTGTGTTCCTGTTAGATAATACGAAGAATCGATTTTATAGGGTAATTTGATGATTTTTTCTTCCAAAAAGTCTGTTTCCGAAAGCCAAGGATATGCCAAACCGCTATTCGGTAAAGTTGTCCTAGAAGCATCCTGCTTCACTTGCCAATTCGGATTCCACGTTGTGCCTCTTGCCGTATAATCCCAGGTGTTATTGAAAGTATTATCAGGCAAAACCAAGGGCAGAACACCTTGCAGTTGATAATCCGGTTTGATTACAAATCCACTGGCATTCATAACACTTTGCGCATCAAACACCCTTTCTCCTATGGCTATTCCACTAGAATTACATTGGTTGCCAGCAACTCCTTGCACAAGAGATGGAGAGTATTTGTTGATATCGCTCGGCTGTATTTGAGCGATTTGGTTTGCCAAAGGCCCGGGTAGCACCCCTGGGGCGTTTCTTATTTTCAACAGATAATTGTTCAATGATGGGAACAAATTTGCGAAATTGGGTTGTGCCTGAAGCGTGTACATGTAAACAATAAAGTCAGAATCGCGCTGGTCGAGTGAAAAATAATTCTCATCAAAAAGCACATCATTGGCGCAATTTAACGGCGGGATTCCAGTAAGATTGGCACGAGCATCAGAAGCAGCCATAAACATGGTGACGGGTGATGTAGCTCCAATCAGTTTGTTGGACTTGGTCATGAGAAAATAGATGTCCTGTGCTTTATTGAAGTTGAAAAGAGCACCATCTGAGTTCCAAAAAACGCTAAGCGTATCAGCCAACGCTTTATGGCTTTGGTTTCCATCGTTTGATAACCGCTGAAAACCATTCGCCACATTCCATGAAACTATTTGAAAATACTGCTTAAATGTCTGGAACTCAAAAAAGAGTTGGGCAACATCCAATGCATCTGAAACCAATTGATGCATGGCTTTATCAGTTTGCTTCTTTGAATCGTAATGGATAGAAACATTAGCCTGTGAAAGATAGTCAAAAGCCGTCTTGACCAAAGCCATTTGTGCAAATGGACTTGGAATGGATGTGGCAGCCTCATCACCTTTAGAGACGATGGTATTGATATCGTTTGCGGTTAAAGGCTGGCTGTTAAACCAACCGCTATTGACGGCACCATTATTATGAAGTCTGAATACAGTTGACATGGTTTATTAGATTATATTGTTGTGCTTACAGGTTAATTCTAATGATTTCGAGAACATCTTGAATAGCATAGTCATCTCATCCAACCGTATGCTTGAATCAGTCACCAATCGGGCGTTTTCGATGTCAATGCTTTTGCACGAAGGATTATGCTTTGGAGTCTTTCCGTTCCTAAGCTCAAATATATTGTGAGACTCAACCTTGTTAAAGGGTATGAAAGAAGGCTTGTTGTCTTGCATTTCATGAATCCAATCATCAAACGCCTTGTTCATTTTCTTTACCAAAGCAAAATCACTACTTCGTTCGAAGAAATCTTTGTTAAGTAGTGTTTTTTGGCGTTTGGGAACCAATTTCATTTGATCATTCGTCCATCTGCAGCTTTTAATTGCTCTATTCAAACCTTTGTTCAGGTATTGTGTGAATAATCTGTATTTCACAAACGGCTCGGCGAGAATTTTTGTATGAACTGGATCTAAGTCGTCCAAATTAATGCCCGCGCCGATATTTTTGCTTTGTACACCGAATTCCTTAACGATGGTGTTGTTAGGATTGTTCAATGGATGGTTTTGGCAAAAATCATAAATAGCTAATGCACCAGCCAATTCAAGGAAATGGGCTTTGTTGCACTGCTCCGATGTTCCTTCGGCATAGTTTTCCAAGCCTCGATTATTTTGGTTTCCAACAAAATATATCGCATTCACCTGGTTGCCGCCAATAATGGTTTGGTTGTAGTAATCAAGTGCAACTTTTGCTTTTTCATCAAAAGTTCCAGGATTAACGGTCAAGAATCCATTTGTTGGTTGTTGCAACGAGAAATAGGGGAGATAGGTAATGTCGCCTATTTCACATGGGTTGATGTATTGTGCGTTAGGAATATTGGGGTTATTGCGCAGGTTTTTCAACAATAACGGAAAACCAGCCGCGCCTGTTCCACCAAAAATGGAATTGATAATGAAAACCGCATCACCTTGACTGAAGGTTTGGCAAAAATCAAGGAAATCTTGCGACCGTATTATCTGATTAAGCACCACCGATCCCATATTGGGATTTCCTTTGAAACCAACATTCAAGTTGGCTTGCAAATTATCTGATGAATAGAGCAATTTGGTGAAATTCTGATCATCACTTCCGTTACTTGCATCGAACGACATGGAATTCACTCCAATATAACTCCCAAAAGTATTTTGCTGAGTTCCAGACAAGGTTAGTTCAAAATCATTTTTTCCGTTACCACCTTGGCCTAATAAATCATTTACGGATTGGATGTCCTGCTGATAAAAATCATCAGGATTCTTGATTTTTCTCCTAATGGTTCGGTAATCTCTTAGGATTTCTTTCGTTTGAGTAAGATTGCCATTCCCACTGTCAGGGTCAATGATAATAGGCACGACAACATCAAAGTTGTTGGGCAGTATTACTCCTGATGCAAACATCATGGTCATAGCCTTGATGACTCTTGAACCGGTTCCTCCGATTCCAAATACATATAATTTTGCCATGGTCTTCTTGTTTTAGAAAGGAATGTGAATGTGTAATACGCTCTTTTGCTTCAGAAGCAAACTCCACAGGAAACCAGTTACCAAAGAATAAACACCATTTAAAACCGATAGATTTACCATGAGTCTTTCGGCGAAATCAATATATCCAGTTTGTGGTGTGTTCATTGCCTGTATTAAAGCGGGATTGTTAGATTTAAACAATTCTGGATATATTATGGCGTAATATGAGACTCCAATAGTAATTGCCCCTGCAATAATGAGCCAAATAATCCAACTGTATTTCTTTCTATACGGACTGCCCCAAGGTAACCTTGAGTCCCAATAATACAAGATGAATAATAGTAAAGGAATAAACAACATAGATAGCCCCAATAAAAGGTATCCGTTTCCTTGGTAGAGTTGTTTGAACAGCAAGTTGAAGTTTTGATCATACAAAAGCCATTCGTAAATCATTGCAAAGAAGTCTTTCATATCTTTTAATTAAATGTTATTTCAAAAACTGCTGGTATTGAATCGGAAACATATTCGTAAGCTTCCCTAATGCCTTTAGTAAGTGTTGAGAAGCCATAGGTAGTATTAGTATCAATCACATTTTCGTTCGGGGCATTACTTGCATTTATCCAACCGGGTTGCGTGTTCTTCAGTTGTAAGGTAAGTTTTCCTCTTGGGTTAGGCTGACTGGTTGTAACTTTGATCAAAAAAGGACGCTTATAAGAAACACCTGCACTTGTGGCTTGTGTGGGTGTCGCTTTCGTTATTGAAGACACGTTAAAATTGAAATTACAGCTATAGTTATTACAATCCGTTAAATAAACATCAGGATAATATAAATCACCATAATCCACAATTAAAGCTAATTCAAATTGTCCATGATATGCTTCATGTCTTGTTAAAACATGCGAATCATTTTTGTCTGGCATAAATTTTCCAACACAATCCGAAAGATCTATCTCAAATGGCAGCTTGTTATTCCCAACTTTCACATATCGTACATGGTTTTGATAACCATTAAGCCCTGCCAAATAATTATCCGAGAAATATTGATTCAACATATCAGAATTACCAATAATCCACAAATAGTAAGGTCTTTGTTGGTGTATCAGTGTGCTTCCGTTTTTTGAGGAATAGTAATAACTCCCATCGAAATAAGATTCCATCTTTACAAGTAATGTTTGTAAATTCGCTGTGGGATCATTCAATCGTCTTATGAAAGCCGTCCTTGTATCTCGACCTTTTATGGTTAACGCATTCAAATTATTATTTTTTTTGTCCCGGGCATCAATGTCGTAAATTCCATCACTAACCAAAATTGTTATTGCATTGTTTTTTGCATTCGCTAATACCGTATCAAACATTACATTTAGATCACTGTACTTGACATCCCCGCAGTTCATTCCCTTTTCGCTCAACCGATTGCCAAATGTTTTTCCGATGGGTGTAATAGTGATCGATTTATTGCCGTTTACTTTGCCATTTACAAAACAAATATCAACAGGAATCCCTTGTGATATAAAATCGGGATGTTGAGCTATGTCTGTCAATGCATCAACATATTCTGTTGTAGCCTTAACATAACCAAAGATACTCCCAGAATTCTCGACATACATTTTTATTAAGGAAGGTTTCCCTTGAACAGCGGGAGTAACAGGAGTATTGGAAAGAGGGGAACCTTGTGTGGTATTGCCATCGCTATTTGCTCCATCATAGCTCATGCCGGGTGTTTGTATTGGAACATTGATGCCATCCGTATTTGGCGTTTGGTTATTATCATATCTATCTACATGATTTGCGCATCCGAGCAACGCAATGGCTAAAACTGTAGCTAATAGGTATCTTTTCATGATGTTGCGTTTTAATTTATCAACTAATCATTTCTAGCAAATTCTAATAGGGTTTTTATAAGCCGCAAATATAAGGAATATTCTGCCATCATATACTTAAATATCAAAATAAATATAAATAGGTGTAAATTCACTTTTCTCCCAAATACGCAAATTTTTTCCCTTCCGCATGATAATCCGCATATTTGTCGCAACGACCACGGACAATATCACCTGCTTGTGTCTTGGGATATTGCTCTTTCACTGTTTTGTAGTTGCAGAAGAGCAGTTGGGCTTGGGCGGCATACTCATCGTTGGTAAACAGGCTAAGAGCCTCGGCAAAAACCGTCTCAACATGTTTCATAGCGTTCAAGCAAGGTTCATCTTCTTGCCAGTCATAGTCGTCGATGATGTCCCAAAGACATCCATGCCTGTATTGCGTCAATGCCCAGCAGTAGTCAAACGAGTTGCGCAGCCCAACGCCATAGTCTATCATCAGCATGGCTTTTCGGTTGGGGTCAGTTGCCGTGGCGATGTCTTGCTCCATACGGTTCATCGTCTTGGCAAAGCACAGCTTGGCATCCACTCCATGACTCCATAACCTATGTTTTAGGCTGAATGGGTCGCGGTTCAGGTAGTCACACTTGTAAACATTGGTGCACAGGAAATAGTCAGTCGAGACCTTGGTGAAATACCGCTCCGCCTCAGCATAACGCATCTCACGCAGGCAGTGTGTGCCGATGATTTCGTTAATATAGTTAAGGTCGATGTACGAATGCCTGTTGAGGAAACGCTGGAACTCCGTTTGAGGCCTCTCCGCAATTCGGGCGTAGTCCATCAGCTCATTGGCCGACAACGTGTCCATCATCTGGGCAAAATGGCAGCTGTAGTCGTAATCGTTGAAAAAGCCACTATGCCGAAACTGCTCCATTGTAAGGGTGATGTGCATACCTCCGTATTCATTGATGAAATCGTCGCCCCAACTGGTAATGCCCACGCTGTCCAGCGCATTAAGCAAGCTGTAACTCGACATGTTGGCCAACTGCAAGGCAAGGGTGGTTTTACCTGCTTCCAGCATCTTCGGGCACACCGTACCCAATAGGATGCAGCGCATGGCATCGCTCCAATAGTAATAGCTTCGGCAGGTCTTCAGGCCGTAGAAGTCGTTGGTTCCCGCTATGGTCTCGTCATCAATATGGCTTTCCAACATCCCTTGCAGCCATCGCAGTTGCCCATAAAGCTTCTGTTCGTAGGCTATGTTGTAGGTACAGATTTGGGCATCTATGTACATGCGCATCACTTTGATGGCATCCGAAAGGTTCTGGTCTTTGACAACCTTTTCAGCCGTCTTTAGATAGTCATCAGCCTTCTTGTCATCACCTTGCAAATGGGCGATAAAGGTGGCTGCGTAGGCCCACAGAGCTTTGTCGGCTGGCTTGTCACCGTTGAGAACCTTGTCGCAGAGCTTCGCCAATTGGTAGATTTCCTCTTTCTCCACACCGACATCCCATTGCCAATCGTCGGAATGAGTGTTGTGGTCAGGCTCTATTTGCCCTAAAATCTCCCACAACTGCACACGAAACTCAGGGCAATCGGGATAATTCTCATAGAGGAGTTCCATCCGTTCCACTCGGCTCAAATTCCCGTGATACCGCTGGTCACATTCCAGCAACCCCAATAAGTCATTGGCCAAAATATAGTGCTGTTTGGCCTGCTCGATGTTGCCAAGGTGATAATATGCCCCAGCAACATACGACAATGCCATCTGACGTAACATCCCAGACGAAACACCTTTTTCGCTGTCTTCCCAGAATCGAATGATTTCATCATACTGCCGAAGTGAAGTCATCGCCCTAACAGCTTGCAACGCATAACGGCCTGCAAAACGACCTTGCGTCTTTTGCATGGCCACATCTGCCACGTCGTTGAGCGAGAACTTCACGGGGTCGTTCTTCGATGGGTAATACCAAGGCGAAAGGCTCTCTCTCCGCAACCACTCACAATTCTTGGCAAGGATGAGAAAGTCGATGGCTTCCTGGTCGTCGTGGCTAAAAAGCCACTGCGCCATCTTGTTTTCCCTTGCTGGCAAAGGGATTTCGTGTGCTTTCAATGCAGCAAGGGTCTCGATATCATACTTGTACACCAATTGATAGATGTCATCCAATGGAATCCCCATCGAGGTTTGCTGCTGCCACAACCGACAGTTTTCTTCGCTGTTAAGATTAAAGCCTCCTGAAGCATCGTCGGGCAAATCAACAAGATGAAACAGATAGTACCCTGTGGGATAATAGATTTCAGGGCTGCAAGCCCAAACGTATGCCGTAAAGAAAACGAGGCTAATTGTGGTGATAAATCTGGCGTATCTCATAGTCGGTGTAATTTGAAAGGTTGGCTGAATCAAGATGGTAAAGGATGATAGAAGCATTGTCGGTAGGAAGCTTCGCAAACACGAGGCTATCCAACTCGAGAAGCTCGTTGAACCCCACATGCTCGTGTCGTACCACATCGCCTGCCTCTACTTCATCGGTCGGTTGGTCGTGGAACAGCCCCATGTAGGTTTCATTGCGTAACCACACATACCAGCTGTAGGTAGGATAGGCATAATCCATAGGCAAATCATATGCTTTGCCTTTTAGGTAGGCTCTCACGTTGTCAAGGTCAAGAATGGAGTTTTTGGTTTGTGGATTGGTGATGCTGCCCGTGTTGTAAAGCATCAATACGCCACGGTCGACAGGTGGGCAGGCAAATGCCAGTTGCCACAGCCTAATGGTGCAGCTGAGCTGTATGCCGTAAGGCTCCAGCTTGTCTTTCACGGCTTGGCAGAACGCAAAATAGCCATCCTGAGTTTGTTGCGTCCAGTCGCAATCAAGCTGCACCTCTTTGATGTTACCCAGATCATGGAAGTCGGCCATGTTCAGCACCCTTTCAGCAATCAGTCCGGCATAGTCGTTTTCGGAATGGACGATAAGCCTCAACGCATCGATGGTAATGTAAACCACTGGGATAATCTCCACTTTATTCGGCACAACATCCTTGAAGGCAATTGTGGCATTAGGTACCGCCTCAAAATCATAGTCGCTCTTGATGCTTTTGTCGTCTGGCACCACATCAAAGAAGCGAAGATAGAGGCGCTTCACTTGGTGTTCCTCCAAGAAGTTGCGCTCGGTCTCGTTCAATTGGAACACCGTTTTCCAATAATAGATGCCGTTTGCTGGACTTCGTTGCCCAACAACGCTGCTTTCTCCGTTTTCCACTCGTGGTGTAGGCGAACAACCGACCAACACCATTAGCCCCATTAGGAAGGCTAAACAACAATTCTTCATAGTTCTTGGCTTATAAAAGATCGCTAACAATACTTGCCCATTTTATCAGCATAAAGGATGCTGCTCGTTCAACACTATGCCGTGCGCCATCAGAGGTGAACTCGTAATCAAATTCATCCATCAGGACAATCCATTCATCTACTAAAGGCTGCAATTCACGAATCGCGGTTTCCGCTTCCTTTACCTCTTCATCATACATTTGACGCGCTTCCTTTTCATCTTCTCTGAAATAAGGTTTTTGGCTCAAAACCTTATTCATTGCCTCCGCACAGCAATCAAACAACAATTGTTTTGCATTGTTAAGATAAACCCCGGTGCCATCCCACGAATCCCCAATCGCAATATTTAGCGTTGTCTGATACATATATTTTCGAGATTCAGAAATGCACAAATAGTTTGCAGTTTGTATTGGCCCCGTAAGACTACCACCCCAATAATTGAGACTCACTATGTGCGATGAAATAATCACCATCTTTTCACGCATCTTTTCATACAACGACCATTCTTTATAGACCAGTTCTTTGGCTTCTTCGCTTTTGCAGTTACTGATAAGTTGGTTTAGCAGCATATATTCTCTGCACCTGTCAAAGGTCAGCTCTGAGCTGTTGTTCACAATCATTTCCATCGTACTCAACATACAGTCGAGTTCCAACAATCTAACCCCTTCGTTTAGGACGGAATCGGCTTTGGCATTCTTGGTTATTCCACCGTCGCCCAATAGATGACGATCATAGTAGGAGCAAAGCCTTTCACGATAATCGCACATCCATAGTTCTTCCGTCCTAACTTCCGCTGGAAAACTATCTGTTCTTACGTGTCGATACAGAGTGTCCAGAAGAAGTAAAAGCTCTGCATTCGTGGAAAAGGCCTTTTCCGAAGCCCAGAAAACAAGTCCGTCACTCATTTCTTCCGATGATAAAGAATCGAGGTAGGCATTCCTGTCAACTTGTGGTTTTTTTCCGTCGTTGCCGAGTTGCTTTTCCGCTTGCGGGGTCGGCGAACATCCGACCCCGGCCAGCGTCAGCAACATCAAGAAAAGTTGTCGCGGTTTCATAATCATTACATCGTTTGCGTCATTATTATGATGCAAAATAAAGGAACCCCGAAAACCTGACCAAACGTTTTTCGGGGTTCTGTATGAAATGACTTTACGGTGTATGAAATAGTATCAAGAGAACTAATTCATAAATAATCTTCTCTCAAAGTCAAATATGTCACTTCTTGCGATTTCGTTTTTCACGTTCATTTGTTTGAATATAATGAGGTTTAAACACTCCTGTAATTGGATTCTTGGTCATAATATATCTATTGCCGGTTGTCTCGAAATAAAAAATCTCTCCTCCCTTAAGATCCATTTCATCCATGGACAAGATTCTTTCCCAAACCATTTTGGTTTCTCTACATGGCCACACTGCATATTCCAAATAATAATCCTTGAAATACCACCATAAAAACTTTGGCACTTTAGGTTGATAATGATGGTATATTGATTCTGGAACTCTTCCTCCATAAGTCCACATAGACCATTTTACTGTTGGAATTTTTGCATCCTTCTTTCGGCACAAGCTATAACTAGCATTTTTAATCGAAACCAGTATTCTTTGGTGAATCATTTTTTTTAATATTGAATGCTAATCAGTTTTTCCCTTTCATCACCAAATAGTTGATATTCCTCCACTTCTTGCTGGTCTTGGGATTTGGATCCCCAAACTCGTGCCGTTGGCCATCAACGTCAGTCGCCCAGCCGTAGGCGTTAGCACCCACGAGATAGATGGCATTGTCCACGCCCAAATCCACCAAAGCCTGCGCAAAATCGTGGAACGACTCGATACTGAGCGTTTCCACAGTGAAGATCTCTCCGCCACGGTCGCACAAAGCTCGGCGTACCGCCTTGCCCTTCAGCTCGTTTTCAACAAGCTTCCCATTGTCCACCAAGGGGAACTGGCGGAAGAAATACCCGCCTTTCTCCGTGGCTTCCTCAAAGAGGGGAGAATTATCGGCCACACCCACCGTCACCGTGTCGTTAATGATGGCGCAGTAGCCTTTCTTTGAAAGTCCCCATGCCTTGGGTTCGCCTTCCAATACAAACGCACCCACGATGCCACCATTGTCGGCACGTATGTCCGCTGCTTGTGCTGCAAAAACGATGCTCTGGTCCATACGGTCAATGTTGCCAACCTGCAAGCTCATCGTCACTTGGTGGGGGAGGTAGAGCCGCATGGGAATGTCATTGATAGTGGTGTCCATCATTTCAATGAAACTTTTCCCATTGTCTTCTACTTTTGCCAGAGGCAGCTTCACAATGGTTGGCTCAACTGAATCATTTCCTGGCTCGAAAACACCCTGTTCGGGGTTTTCTTTTGGGTCTTCGTGCTTCTGTGGAAACAAAGCCCAAACAACGAATCCTATTACGATGCCAGCAAGAAGCAACAGAAGCCACTTCCAGCCTTTGAATATAGCTTTGTCATCTTCACCGATGACACGAATTTCGTCGTCACGTATGTCTTTCTCTTTCATCCTTTTGCCTCCTTTTCTATTAAATCCTTGAGCTGTTTCAAAGCCTCTTTCGATGCCGACACAGTATGCGTGAAACGACTGTTGTCGGACAGGATAAGCTTTTGGCTCTGGATGTTGATGTAATAGATGTAGTTTCGGTTGATGATGAGGCCCCTGCCTATACGGATGAACAGGTGGCCATCACTGCCAAGTTGCTCGTGAATCATAGTCTCAATCTGCCCCAGCTGGAAGGTGAGCATACGAGTCTCGTTGTCAGCCTGCACAAGGTTGCAATAGTTGCCGTCCGACGAGATAAAGACAATCTTGTCGGGAGCGATGCGCACCAGGTCTGTGGCAGTGGATATGATCAGATACTTCTTGAACATTACGCGGCAAAAGTAGCAACTCCTTTGGAATGCAAAGATAGGTTTATTAGTTGAAATGTATGAAATGTGTCGAAAAATGTATGAATTATTTGCTTATTGCCTTTGCCTGTTGAATTTCACGCCATTTTCGTCGAATTAAAATGGCATTTTCGCGAACTGCTTTTTTAATCCGTTTCATGTCACTTTTTTTGATCTTTGTCTATCTCTCTACAATAACATCCTAACCCTACAAAACTATTTTTGCTTCCCCGTCATGACCTTTGACATGTACATGAACTGGGTCATGATCGTTGGAATAAATCAGGAAATTAAACCCATGCTAATAGAAAATAGTAGCCATACGCAAAAAATTTCTGCAAAGATACTAATCTTTTCGAAATATGCAAGTGCATTAGCATCACCTTCCCAAACCCCGTCTAGGTTTCAATACACCCCTTCGCCCCAGCTTCTTAACGACTTCTTCCAATGTGTACGCTTGATACAGACTCTTTGCCTCGTCATAACGCTTGTTTATGCTCGTAAAACTCCTCCATACTAGCGAAAATGGGCAAAGGGTTTCTGATTCTATATCACCCTTTTCGTTGACAATGCCGCATTTGTTGGCTCCTGATAAAGGACTACCAGAAACGAAGTACACAAGCCATTCCGTTTTGTCCTCTTTGAGTATCGTGGCTTTTTCACAGCTAAGCCACCATTCAAGATACACACCCAAAGTCGGATGGTTGAACCCAGCTGTTCCTGTATAGGCTAAACCGTTTTGGATGGGTATTGGACACAGGAACATACGGCTGTCCGACATGATTCTGTCTTTGTTTTGAAGAAACAAGAAGGCATTGTCCAAGAAGAGCGTTTTTCTCTCCTCGTCATTTTTTGATGGAGCATCACGTCTGCGCTTTGAACTCCCAATGGTTAAATACTTGCCTGTGGTGTCAAGTTTCATTGCATTATCCACCTTTGCTTCAGGATGCTTCAAAGGATAGCAGTCAAGCACAGCACCATTCAATAAAGTCATTGATCCCTTTGCCATATCCTCTTTTCTTATTGCCCATCAAATAATCTCAGTCACAATCCCCAACTTCAAGGCTTCTTCAGCCGTAAGGAACCAGTCCTTACGATTCTGGACCACATCGTTGAGCTGCGCATCAGTGATGCTTGTCTTTTCCTTAATGATTCGGAAAAGCATGTCGTTGATACGCGAAGCTTCGGCCACCGTGTCTTCCATTTCCCGTAACGAGCCAATGGAAATACCTTGTACCTGATGAATCATAAAGGTCGTGTTACGGTAGGCCTTGCGAACTTTAGAGCCAAGTGCAACCACAATGCCCATCGACATGATTTTGCCTGTGCAAATCATTTCTATTGGCGTTCTTGAAGCCTCAATCACATCGTGGAGAGCCATACCGTCATAGCACGTTCCTCCTCCAGTTGAAAGGTAAAACCTGATTGGTGTGAGGAGTACAGCGGCTGGCTCCTGATGGTTTTCTATCGCCCATTGACGGCATTTCTCTGAATAGTCAAGGTCGTTTGCGTTGATTTTTGCAATATCCTTGATGGCAGCCTCAACCGTTGTGTTTTTGATTTCGCCAAAGAAAGTGATGATCTTTTCTTTGGGTTCTAGTTGTTTGATTTCCATAAGCTTCTTATGCAGTAAAACAGTTTGTTAATGAATTATTTCCCACACATGAACCAGCCACCCAAAATTATGCTTGCCATTGGCATTAGGATCTTTAGACCATTTCATCAACCACTCCTTAAGCTGTTCCTCTACATTTTTGATTATCTCTGTTTTCCCTTTTTCACATCGAATAACCTTTGTAATAAAGCCGTCAAGACTTGCTTGAATGCAATAGTCTTCACTTAAAGACTTAATGTAAATACAAGGTCGGGTATAATGGTCTGCCCCTTTCATCGTAATTGTGAAATCAGGATATGGAAAGATTTCTGTTTCGTATTTATTGACACAGGCAATATCCCTCTTTGTAGCATTTCCGTCTAAAACACTAATCGCTTCTTGTGCCTTTTTTAAGGTAAGGCCATCATATTCATCTGTCTGCACCAAGTGTTCCTGCTGGCCATAGAAGAAGACGTTTTCGTCATCAATGATGACATATTCAAATGGCTCTTTGGCATTCCTTTGCAACCATGCCTGAATTTCAAGAGCTTTTGAATTGCGTTCAGGAATGGTGAACAACTCTCCATTCCTCGCATCATTGTAGGTCGTACTCAGCAGAATTGGAGTCATTGAAAACAACTTGCCCGGGAGATTGCGGTTTTCCCACAATGCTCGCATCCTCATCATTCCTTCGTTGCGCCAGGTTGAAGATAGTACAATCTTACAATCTGTTTGCTCAACTATGCTTCTAAGATTGCTGATGGTATCTGGGTCGAACATGGCACCAAACTCATCGAAAGGGTCGATACCTTCCTTTTTCAATCGTTTGGCATAACCAGTCGTGTTCAACACACCGTCAAAGTCGAGGAATAGATACTTCTCCATGACTCAAATCTTTAGCAATTCATATCGGCCATACTTGCCTCCAGCCGCATTTGAAAACCGAACCCTCCGAAACACTTCCTGTGTTTTCTCTGTATGGTGCAGATGTCCGAAAAGATGATATTTCGGTCTTACATCCATTACACGCTTGTAAAGAGTATAGTCGCCATAATTGATGCCGTCCTGTTCATCGAGAATGCCTAATGGAGGTTGATGCGTAAGCAGCACATCCGTGTCAGCAGGGATGCGGCCAAACAGCTCAGGGAAGTTGCCGTCAAGG
>JAEEGL013195909.1_pt1 | contig 32423 bp, 15 predicted proteins | sample 9134231 | NCBI WGS metagenome assembly JAEEGL01 (sample SAMN16246548, study PRJNA631951) | gut metagenome | biome: gut microbiome; feature: rumen; material: fiber-attached | host: Bos | place: Iran: Karaj | collected 2018-10 | reverse complement strand
TTTCGTCCACAAACTTCATATTCAAAAAATAATATATTAAAAAACTCAACTCAAACAACAGAAAATGAATATAATAATACTACTCATCAAAATTTTCGTACTCAAACAGCAAAAATAAGAAATTATAGATCAATATTTATAAAACCACCAAGATTATTTTCTCCTATAAAAAGAGAAAAATATTCTTATAAAGGAAAATTATTACCTCCAATTCCAAAAAATTTATTAGATAGATTAAATTTATTAAGAACAATATTTACTTCAATTAATTTTTTAAATTTTATTCATCATGCTCCTTCAAAACAATTAAATAATATAGAAACAATTTCTAAATATTTATTTCAATATAATAATAATTATGTTGATTTAACTCATTATGCTTCTATTTTTTATTATGTTTGTACTCAAATGAATTATGATTATAAAGAAATAAATAAAGATCAAAAAGATTATGAAATAATATTTAAAAGTGGTTTATGTAATAATAATCAATTTTGTAAAATATTTGAATATATGTGTAAAGTAAATAATTTAAAATTTAAACATATAAAAGGATATTGTAAATTATTAGATAAACCATTTAAAAAAGACACAAATGTATTACAAATAAATCATTATTGGGTTGCAATATTTATTCAAGGTGAATGGTATTTTTGTGATCCTTTATTTGGAAGTGGTGGAATTGATAAAAATGAAGAATTAAAAGAAAAGAATTTTAATCCTTATTTTTTTATCACTCAACCTGAATTTTTAATTGAAACACATAGACCGATTGATGATGATTGGCAATTTTTACCTAAAATTATCACTACTAAACAATTTATTAATAAGAGATTTATTAATTTACATCAATTTTATAAAAATGTTTATGAATATGAAATTGAATTATTAACTCATACTTTTCCTATTATTCATTGTAATATGAATTTAGTTATAAAATTAAAATTAAAAAATATGCTAATTCAATGTTCTTTATTTCAAGGAAATTTAAAGACAAAAATTTCAGAAGTTAAATTTAATTATAACAATAAGAAAAATATTTATTCTTTAGAACCTACTTTTCCAAAAAAAGGAGAATATTATATATGTATATCATTTCATCCTTATGGCTCAAATAATATAGAATATAAACCTTTAATAAATTATAAAGTAATAGTAGATGATTCTCAAGAAAAATATTTAGAACAATTAAAAAAAGAAAGAAGATTAAAAAAAAAAAAAAAAAATTTTTAGAAGAATTGAAATTAAATAGACCAAAAAGTGTAAGAATACCTTCAATGGGTCTTATATTAGAAAAAGAAGAAGCTTTTAAAAAAATTAAAAGTAAAATTTGTTTAGATAATTATTCTGCTCATTTAATTGAACCAAAAAATGGAAGTTCAAGTGTTAAAATTGGAGTTGAAACTAAATTTAAAATTAAATTAGATGATAATTCTATTGGTTGTTGTATATTAGATGGATATGATTTTATATATTTAAAAAAAAAAGATGAACATATTTGGGAAGGCAATGTTATTATTAAAAATGAAAATTTTACTATTTGCTCTTTAAAACCTAATAATGTTTTAACTGAAGTTTTTAAAATGAATGCTCATTATGCAACTAGTAAGTTATTAAGAATGAGTAATAATTTTAAAGGGAGAAGTAAAGATAAATTTTAATATTTTTTTTTGTATTAATATTATATTCTTTTTCTAAATTTTAATATAATATTAAAATTAAATTTTGAATGAAATTTAAAATAAATTTAATAAAATGGATATAAACAATAAATCATTATCAAATAAATCAAATGATAATTATATTCATATAATAAGAATTCCTTCATTAGAAGGGTCATATACTTTCGCTCGTAATAGATATGAGCCAGAAATATTAAATGAATATATTTTAAAAAATGATTTTGATAAAATAATAAACAAAGCAAGTCGTTTATATGGAGATTCAATATTAAAAAAAAGAGCAAATGATACATTTTACATAAAAAAAAGTTCAAATAAATTAACAATAATAAGTTTAATTTGTATATTTTTTTATGTGTTATTTTTTTATTTAACCCAAATAGGAAAAGGAGGTTTACCAATGTTTATATTTTCAGCAATATTTTGTATTGCAGGATTACTAATAAATTTATATCAAACATATTCAAGTTATTTTGTAAGAGAAAATAGACAATATATGACAGTTGAAGAAATTATAACAGAAGATTTAACTAAATATTTAGAAAATGTAAATAATAATTTACCTTTACAAAATACGAATGGAAGTACTTTAACTTTTTCTTATAATTCTGATGATAGAAGTATTGAATGTAAAATATATAAAAATAGAAATGGTAATGAATCTGAACAAGAAGATATTAGAAATATTTTTAGTAGTCAAAGTTCTAATACTGAATCTAATATAAATAGTGAAGAAAATTATCAAAAAAAAAATAAAAAAAATAATTCTGTTTCTGATAGAAGTAATACAGAAAGTAATAATGAATCAATATCAAGTAGTGTTTTATCAAATAAAAAAAAACAATAAATCTAAGTTTAAATATAAATATTTAATTAAATACATAATTTTAATAAAAATCATATTTATGTAAATTCATTATTTTTTTTTTCCCTCCAATTAAAATTTTTTTTTCTTTATTAATTAATTGTGTTTTCCTTGAAAAATCAGAAGAAAAAACTCCATTATATTTATATTTACAATTTCTAACAATATGTTTCGCAGAATAAATTCTTTTTTTATATATATTATTCTGATTTAATGATTTAGCTCTTTCCATTTCTTCTTTAAATTTTTTATGTTTTTCTTCATCTAAATAATGCATTTTTTGAATTGTTAATATTGGAAACATATAATCCATTACTCCCTTAACAAATAATACTTTATTTTTTAATATTCCTGCATTATTTCCAGAAAATAAATTTTTTTTTTTTTCAACATTTTTTTTATCATAATCAAAATACATATCTTCTATATTTTTTTTTACTATTTCTATAAATTTCTTATTTCCTTGTTTTTGCTCATCTAAATTCATAAACAATCTTAATCTTTTATTAAATTGTAATGTTAATGTTTCTATTGTTTTTTTCTCTGTTTTAGCAATTTTTTTCTTTTTTGATGTTTTTTTTTCTGGAGTTTTTAAATTTAATTTATTAAAAAAATTTTTAGTTGTTCTTTGTGATAAAATTGGTGAAAAAGAAGATAAATTTGTAGTTGTTTTAAAATAAATAGATTCTGAAATTGGGTAATTAAATGTTGATGCTGTAAATTTATTATCTGAATTTGTATTTATATTTTCTAATGAATAAAGTGATGATTTAAGATTTCTTAATCTAATTGCTGATTTTTTATTTTCAAAAAATATTGAAGTTTTTTGACAAGAATCAGGAGAGTTTAAACTGTCTAAAAATAATTTCTTCATTTTTTTTAAGTGAAAAATAATAATTTAGTCAATGTTATTTATTAAGAAATAAAATAAAAAAAATTAAATATCAATTATAATAGTTAATAATATATTAATAGTTTAATATTACAATTATTTATTATTCATATTATTATTCTCATTTTTTTCATCCTTATTATCATACATAAAATCTTCTATTTTTGGATTATTATAAAAAGAATAATCATTAAGATTTTTAACTTCTTTTTTAATTAAAAATTCAGAATAATTATCAGTTTTTTTATAAGGAAGAAAATATATTTTATTATCTCTTTTTTCAATTTTTTCTCTTAATTTAATTAATTTATTTTTTTCTTCTTCTCTTTGTTTCTTAGTGTTTTCTGTTTTTCTATGTCTATCAATGTTATTAATGATTCTTTTAATTTCATAAAATCTAATTTTATCTTTAAAATAAATATCCATAATATTAGTTAAATAGTCAATAACTATTTCTATTTGTGATAATTTATATAAAATTTCTTCTTCTTTAGTTTTTATTTTTCTTATTACTATAAATTCAGGAATAATTGCTTCATTAATTACTTTTGAACAGGTATTATATATTTTTAAAATATTCTCATATAAATTTAAATTAAATGATGATTTTTTGTATTTGTCAAAAATATTTTTTTTTGTTATTTTCTTTTTATTATTTTCATTTTGATTTTTTTTATTATTTTTTAGCATAATAAATTCTTTAAATAATATATCATATTTACTTTTTGAATATTTAAATCAAATTCTTTTTCTTTCAAAATTTTTAATTCAGATAAAATTTCTTTTTCTTTTTCTTTTTCAATTTCTTCTTTTTCTTTTTTAAGTTGAAAAATAGAATTTTTTAGATCATTATAATATTCAATAAATTTAATATTTTTATTTTCATATTTTTTAATAGTATCAATTAATTCATCAGGATTTGAAAAACATAATTGATATTTATAATTTCTTATTCTTTGTGCTTCTTTAAAAGAAATATTTTTATAAATATTAATATTAATTTCATTTTTTTGAGTGTTAGATTTATTTTCATAAAAAGAACCTGCTGTATTTTTTCTTATTGTTCTTCTTATTGAATTTTTCCTTATTTGTTTTGTTCTTTCGTAAATTTTTATATTTTCATCTTCTTTAAAATTATATGGATTATCAAATATTTTTTTTATATTTTCTTCTGTTTCTTCTATTATATATTTATAATAAATTGGTAATATTAATTTTTTTTCTTTTAATGATATTTGAAAAAAAATCCATCTTATTATCATATTTTTTTCGTGTTCGACTTTTAATATTTTTGTTTCTATAATTGATATTTCATTCTTAAGTTTTAATATTTCTTCTTCTAAATTAGTATTTAATGTTTTTTCTATTTCTTTTTGAATTTCTAATTCTTTTATATAATCATTAAATTTAATAAGAAATTGATTATTAAATAAAGTATTTGCTTTTTCAATTGAATTAGATAAATTTTCAATTCCTTCTATTTTATTTCTATATTTTTCTTTTATACGAATTGCTCTTTCTTTTTTTATTCCAATAGTATAATTCATTAAAAGTATATCTCTTGTTTTATTAATATAATTAAGAATACATTCTTTTTTTAATCTTATTTGTTTTTTTTTCTTATCTATTAAATCTTCTTTAATTAACTGACTATTAATTATATCTTCATTATTATTATCTTCATCTTTATTTAAATAATTCAAATTATATTTTGTAAAATTATTCCTTTCAGAAAAAGTATTTAAATGAAAAGTATTTGATAAATTCATTTTATTTCTTAATGAATTTAAATTTCTTGAAATTTTTTTTTTTGATTTATTCTTTTTAATTGAAGTATTAAATGTACTTTGAGTTGTAATAAAAGGAAATTCTTTAAATGTTTTTGTGTAATTTGTAGTGTTCATTGTTGTTAGTGTGTTTAAATGTTCTGAATTTAATCTTTCTTTTTCTCTTTTATTAAATAATGTTATGTTTAAAAATTTCGATTTATTTATTCTTTTCCCTTTAGGTGTTGAATATCTTTTCATGATAATTACTTTTTATTTATAAAATTCAAAATTAATTATAATAATTTTTAATGATGCATTTCATTGGATTTTTTTTCTTTTATAAATAAAATGAAATTAAATAAATTTAATGTATAAAAACCAAAAAAAAAAAAATTAAATTTTTTTTAATTAACAAATAACAAACCAACAAAAAAAAAAAAGAATAAAAATAAATAAAAAAATAAAATCACAAATTTAAAGTAAACAAAATATAACAAAAATTAAAAAAAAAAAAATAAAAAAAAAATAATCTCTTAAATTTAACATAAAATAAAAAATGGAAAAACCAATAAAAATAGAAAAAATAGATTTAAATGAAATATTAAAAGATTATCAAGTAAAAGACATAAACACATTTCAAAATTATTTAATAGGAATATGGGGAGATTTAGCACGTCGTTCATCAGAGCCATCAAAAGGAATAGAAAAATTAACATTTAGTCATTATTATGAATTACCAGGAATAATATGTGAAAGATTATTTTCAGTTTTTGATAGAAATCAAAATAATTTTTTAGATCCTGCTGAATTTATTGGAGGAATGAAAATTTTATTCACACAAGATTTTTCTTCTCTTTACAAATTTATTTTCAAATTCTATGATTTTGATCATGATGGTTTAATTTCAAGAGAAGATGTTAGAGTTGTTTTATCTTACGTTCCTTTAAATAAAAAATTTTCTTCTCATAAATTAAAATTTGAACAAGATGAATATTTAGATCGAGTTGAATCACAAGATGAATTATTTCATATTTTAAATATTGCTTTCAAAGATAAAAATATAATGAATTTTAATGAATATATTAATGTCATTGAAAATGTAAATAGTGATATATTTATCTTTATTTTAATGTTTTTAATGGAAAAAAAACCTTTTACTAATAAATCTATTGAATTATTTGTTAAGGAAAAAAAAAATTATGAAGAAAATGAAATTAGTAAAACTCCTCAAATTTATCCTCATAATATTGCATCTCCTTCTTTAACAAGTAAATTTATTTCTCCTAATTTAAAGAAAAGAACTTTAAATATAGTAAATAAAACAATATTAAGTTTATATTCAGGAAAAAATTCAATGTTTAATTCAGATTTTAATAGAAATGAAAATGAATCAAAATTAATTTTTAATTCAAACAATGATAATAATAAAATATTAGAAAAAGAAAATAAAAAACCTCATAGAAGATTAAGACAAAAATTAGATATGTTAGAAGATAAAACTCCTAAAATTTCTGCTTTTACTTTTAGTAAACATGAAGAATATAATGAAGAGAATGTTGATATTATAAATGATTCTGATGAAAGTGAAGATGATGAAATTACTTCTCCTTTAATTACTCATGAAGGATTTATTTATAAAATTTCTCATTCTAAAAAATTAAAAAAAGTCTATTTTAAATTAATTGGAAAAGATTTCTTCTATTATAAAGGAAAAGATGATAAAAATCATAAAGGAATGCATAATTTAAGTGGAATTTATATTAAAAAAGGAGATAAAGTAAATATAGAAGGAAAAATATTTTTTTCTTTTTCAATATTATATCCTCAGAAAGAAAGAACATATTATGTAGAAGATGAAAATGAATTTAATGAATGGATGAATAAATTAAATTTAGCTATAAACTACAAAAGTTTGTTAGATCAATATAATATAAAAGAAAAGATAGGAAAGGGTAAATTTGGTTTAGTAAAATATGGTATTCACAAGGAAACAAATCGTCCAGTTGCAATAAAAATAATGGCAAAGAAAAATATGAAAAAGCAAGATTTAGAATTGGCAAAAACAGAAATAGACATATTAAAAATATGTCAACATCCCAATATAGTAAAATTATATGATATATTTGATAATTCAGATTACATATATATAGTAATGGAATATTGTAGTGGAGGTGATCTATTTTCATATATAGAAAAAAGGAATTATAAATTAAATGAATCAAAAGCAGCAGAAATAATACATAAATTATCAATGGCAGTATATTATCTTCATTCATATGGTATTATACATAGAGATTTAAAACCAGAAAATATATTAATGACAGATGAAAGTGAAAATGCAGATATAAGGTTATTAGATTTTGGATTAAGTAAAATAATTGGACCAAATGAAAAGTGTTTAGAACCTTTTGGAACATTAAGCTTCGTAGCACCAGAAGTTTTAAAGGGAAAACCATATGATAAATCAGTAGATTTATGGTCAATTGGAATTATTGCATATTTATTATTATGTGGTTTCCTCCCTTTTGATGATGAACATTCTGAAAGAGAAATTGCCAGACAAACTATTCAAGATCCTGTTCCTTTTCCTAATCATATTTGGAATCAATTAAGTTTAGAAAGTAAAGATTTTATCAATGGATTATTACAAAAAAAACCTGAAGATAGAATGAGTATTACTCAAGTTTTAGAAAGTAAGTGGATTGTTAAATTTTGTAAAACCAGTGAAGTTAGAATGGCTCAAGAAAATAGAAGAGGAAGTCTGTTTCAGTTTTATTCAAGCGATAAGAAAGTTTAATTAATTGATTCTTTTTTTTATTTTTTTGTTTTTTTTTCCAGATTAAAAAATGGCTTTTTACACAGTTTTTTTATATATAACTTTATTATTGATTTTTTGGTTTTTTGTTTAAAATTCTTATTTATTTTTTAGATTTTTAATGATATGATGATTATTTAATTTTTTAAAAAAATTTTTCAACATTCAATTTTATTTATATTTATTTAATTATAATCATATTTTAATACATAAAAATAAAAGATGCTAGTGTAGAAATAGGAACTAAATAAATAAAAACAGTTTATTCATTAATTGTAAATTAGATTCAAGTTAAATAGAGTTAATTCATATTCTGTTTATTCTAATTTTATTTCTTTTTCTGTAGGAATTGAAAAATTGCAAATTTTAGATTTATATTTGGTAAATGATAAAATATCAAAGAAGTTATTAATATTTATAATGGATAAAATCATTAAATTAAAAGAAGAAATAATAAATCAAATTAAGCAACATAAATATTATATAGAAAAAATGAAAATATATAATTATATAGAAATAGATGATATAATATTTCAGATTTAAAAAAAAATGATTCTTCTTTAAATGGATTGTTCAAATAATAATCATATAAATAAATATAAAATATTTCTTAATTCAAAAAAGAATGTTATGGTATATAAAATTTGAAAAATATTTATTAATCTTTTAATTATTCAAATCAATGTAAATCATAATTGATTCAATTTTTAATTACTATATATTTCTTATGAAAATATATTAGTTTCGCCATTTGTTTTCTTTTATTATTTTTCAATGAGAGATACTCAATTCTTCTTAAATTTTTTTTAGTTTTTTTATTTTTAATAATATCAGAACCATTTTTTATTCTATTTTTTTTAATTATTGTAATTTTAACAAATTAAATGAAATCAGAAATGATTATAATCATTTTAAATTTAATATTTGGATTTTTTTCTTTTTCTAAAGGAAATCATGTAAATACAATAGCAAATGGTGTTTCATATTATTCATTTGTAGAAAATAAAGGGGAAAATATAATTATGTTTTTTTCAAATAAATTAGTATTTTACGACAACAATATGTTAAATTTTGACATAATTGAATTTACAGAGAATTATGAAAATATAAATATTTGTCAATTAACCGATTCAAATATTATTATTATTAATAAAAAAACAATTTATTCGTATAATAATGAAGGTGTCATTTCTTCAAATGAAGATTATGTTGACACAGAAACAACTGAATTTATGGTTTCATGTATTAAAGAGCATTATTTTCTAATTGCATTTTTAAATGGATGTAAATTAAATTTAATAAAAAAGGATACAAATTTACTTTTAACTACATATAATGGAGATTCTGATTTATCAATATATAATAAAATTATAAGTTGTACAGCATTAACGAATTATATTGTCTGCTTTTATATTAACAAGGATGATCAAAAAGAAACAAAGTATATATTATATAATTTATCTTTAAGTATAAAAAAAACTGAGAATCTAAAACAAGGAGGATCCAATATTAATGAAAAAAATATGATAGAACCAAAAGGAGATTGTAATACTGTACAAATAAAATCAATGAGAATAAAAGATGATTCTTTTTTATTAGGTATTTTAAAAGATCAATCAGGATATTATTTATATGCAGTAACAGCCTATGCAGATGATACTGATATTCATAAATTATCAACAAAATCAAATACTGGGAATTTTGCTTCAACTTTTCCTTGTACTTCTTCGACAATATCAATAGGAGTAATAAATGAATTTAGATTTGCAACATTATGCAAGAAGGGTGATAATCATTTATTATCTATTATTCAAATTAATGGGGATCTAATGGAAGTTAATGATATTTTAATGAATAAAGAAATTCCAAATATGATTGAACAAATAAATTTAATTTCCCTCGAATCAATTGGATTAGGTATTTTATATAGAGATTCTGGAGGAATAAAATTTACAATACCTGAATATCCATTATGTGAAGATATTATACTTCCAGATCCAAATTCAGATTCAAATTCAAAAATAGCAATTAATTCAGAATATACATTTAATTTCGAAAAAATATATACAGATATATTATCAATATCATCATCTGATAATTTATTAATAAGTGTATTCCCATATGATTATAAAAATAATTCTCATAATTCAGTAAAAATATATCATGATAATGATTTAATACCTGCAGATATAGGAATAACTCAAAAGAAATATTCTTCTACAAATTGGAAATTAATATCAGGGAAATTACATGGTGAATTTCATTATACATATCAAGTATATAATTCATCGAAGCTAGGAATCAAAAAATGTTTTTTACATATAATTATATCATGTCAAGAAGGATGTAATTCATGTGAAATTGATTCATCAGGAAATGAATCATCTTGTCTTGAATGTGATAAATCAAAAGGTTATTATTTATTTGTTCCTGGAAAAACTTCTGTTGTTGTTTGTAAAAAAAATTCAACAGAAATAAATGGATATTATTTAACTGAAGAAGGTGAAAATGGTCATTTTGAAGAATGTAATGTAGCTTGTGCAAAATGTTATGGACCATTAAATACAAATTGTATGACTGCTGATATTTGTATTAATAATACTTGTTGTAATTCTAATTATTATGCTCTTGAAGATAAAAAAAATGAATGTTATAAAGAAATACCTGATGGTTATTATCTGAGTATAAGTGAAAATATATTTAAAAAATGTCCAAATTATTGTAAAACATGTAATATGGAGTCAAATGATAGTCCAATATGTATTACATGTAATAGTGATGTAGGTTATTATCCTCTTCAAAAATATGATTTTGTTCTATGTTATAGAGTAGAAGAAAAACCTTCAGGTTATTATTTAGATGCAGATAATGAATACAAAGAATGTAGTAATGCTTGTAAAATATGTTCAAAAGGTAAAAGTGATACAAATACTAATTGTGATGAATGTAATAGTGATAGTAATTATTATAAAGATCCTACAATTTCAGGTTCATTTTTAAATTGTGTTAGTAATTCTACTATAATTGATAATTATTATTTTGATTCAGGAGAATTTAAAAAATGTCCTGATAAATGTTTAAAATGTAATTCACAATCACTTTCAAAACCTGGGCAAAAATGTTTAAAATGTAATACAGATAATAAATATTATCCTTTATTTAATAATACCGGTTATTTAACTTGTATAAAAGAAGAAGATATAGAAGAAGGAAATTATTTAGATAATGAAAATAATATTATATTAAAATGTTATGATACTTGTAAAACTTGTTCAACGAAAGGAACAATATCTGAGACAAATTGTCTTCAATGCAAAGAAGGATTTAAAGAACATTCACAAAAGGGATTATTAATACATTGTATAAGTAATTGTCCAACATACTATTATATTTTTTATAATCAATATAAATGTTGTGATAAATGTCCTGTTTCTTATCCTTATTTAGACCCTTCTAAAGGACAATGTTATCATCAATGTCCTAATGTTATTTATAATAAAATGTGCTATGATGAATGTCCTGAAAATACTAAATTAACTCATGGAAATATTTGTATTAATGATGATCAATGCTTTAGTTCTTATTCCTATTCAAATGTTTTAAAAGAAGAACTTTCTTCTACTTATTACGATTCTTTAATTAAGGAATATTTAAATGAATATTCTTATACAAATAATCATATTTCTTTTATTGAAAGTAATTTAGATGAATATGTGATTTCTATTTATCAAAATGAAGAATGTTCAAATGGTGAAAATGAAAAAAATTTAATTATGCTAGATTTAGCTGATTGTCCAAATAAATTGAAAACATATTATGGATTCGAAGATTCTATAATATTTACAATATTAACAATTAATTTGGTTTATCAAGAAAATTCATATGAAATAGAATATTATGTTTATAATTCAGAAACACAAAAAAATATAGATTTAACTCCTTGTTCAAGAATAAATATTATAAAAAAAATAACTGATGAAGTAGATATTAATGAAGCATCAGATATGGAAAAAATAGGAGTAAATGTATTTGATATAAATGATGACTTTTTTAACAATATATGTTTTGAATTTACATATAATGGAAAAGATGTAATTTTAGCTGATAGAGTAAAATATTTTTATCAAAATATTTCTTGTGGGGAAGGTTGTTCTTTAAATAATGTTGATATTAAAAATAAAAATATTAATTGCTCTTGTAGTGTTGATGAAAGTAAAGATAGTATTTTTGATAATAAATTAACTGGTGAATTATATCAATTATTTGTTGATGCTAATTTTGAAGTTTTAAAATGTTATAAAGAAGTTTTTCAATTTAAATTTTGGATTAAAAATTTAGGTAATTTTATTATATTAAGTTTACTTTTTATTAATTGTGTTTTTGTTATTATTTATAGTATTAAAGGGTTATTTAGCGTAAAATGTTATTTATATCAATTTATGAAATTTAGTCCTCCTAAAAAAGATTTATTAACTGATAATAATAATATTATAGAAAATGAAGGGAATAATAATAATATAAATAACAATAATTTTAATAGAACAGAATATATTTCTAAAAGAAATATTGATTTTGAAGAAGAAAAAGAGGATAAATCAGAAAATGGAATTTATAGTTTAGAAAATAATAATAATAAAAACAATGATAATCAAAATATCCTTAATGGAAATGAAAAAAGAAAATCTAAAGATTTAGTAATATTAGCTTTTAGTCATAAATATTTCGATGATGAAGAACCTTCTATTGACTTTAATATGAAAGATTCAATTAATAAATTAGAATTAAAATCAGAAGAAAAAAATTCAACTGATTCATTATATATTAAAAGAAAATCTAAAATAAAAAAACCAAAATTAGAATCTTCAATAAATTTAAATAAAGAAAAGAAAAAATCAATAAGAACATTTGAAGATGATGAATTGAATAATATGTCTTTTGAAAATGCATTAAAATATGATAAAAGGAAATTTTGTGAATATTATTGGAAACAATTAAAAGAAAAACAAAGTACAATAAATACATTTTTTAATTATAATCCAATGAGACCTTTCTCAATAAAAGTTATAGTTTTTATATTCAGTATAAGTGTAATTTTTGCTTTAAATTGTTTATTTATAACTGAAAGTTATATTAGTGGAAAATATACTGCAACAGGAAATTTAGGTTTTGCATATATTTTAAATAATGCAATTAATAGAATTTTTTATTCTGTTATTTCTTCTATTATTATTAATTATTGTATTTCTTGTTTATTTGATGCTGAATTAAGAGTTAATTCTTTAATTAAAAGAGAAAAAGATATTAATATTTTAGGAAAAGAATTAAATAATGTTTGTAGAAAAATGAAAATTAATATTATTATTTTTATTATTTGTACTTTCTTATTAATGGCTTTCTTTTGGTATTATTTAAGTGCTTTTTGTAATTGTTATCATGCAACACAAATGGATTGGTTTATTGGAAGTTTAATTTGTATATTTTTTGTTCAACTTTATCCATTTATTTTATGCTTTTTGAGTACTTTACTTTGGTATTTTGGAATAAAATGTAAAATTGGACTTTTATTTAGAATCAATCATTGTTTAATCAATTAAGTATTAGTTAATATTAAATAAATAAACTAACTTAACATTGAAATATACTTATGATTTTTAAAAAAAAATAAAATAAAATGGATGAACGATATGTTCCAAAATGTAAAGTGGTTCTTTTAGGTGAATCAGGAGTAGGAAAAACATGTATGGTAACACGTTACATATCAGGTATCTTTGAACAAAGTGTGGTTTCAACAAACGGAGCAACTTTTGCAAGGAAATTAATCAACTATCCAAATCTAAGAAAATCCCTTCTTTTAGATATATGGGACACATCAGGACAAGAACGTTATCGTTCATTAACGAAATTTTTTTACAAAGATGCTGCTATTGTGGTTTTAGTATATGATACTACTAGTAAACGATCTTTTGAAGAAATGACAAATTATTGGTATAATGAACTTAAAAACAATAATGAAAAATCGAGTAAATTTAAATTATTTTTTTTTATTTATTTTTCTTATTTTAGTTATTGGAATTGCTGGAAATAAATGTGATAAATATGAAGAAGAAGAAGTTAAAGAAGAAGATGCAAGAAATTTTGCTGATGAAATTAAAGCAGTTTTTAGATTGACTTCTGCTTGCTATGATACTGGAATTAATGAATTATTTTATTCTCTTGGTAATTTATATTTACAAAATATTTATCAAGGTATAATTGAAAACAATCAAAATGAAACAGAAAATATTCAAGATAATGTTTTTATGTTAGATGATTATCGAGTCAATAATAATAATATTAGGAGAAAAAAAATTCAAGGTCAATGTTGTTAAAATTTTTTTTTGTTGAATTTTTAGAAAGAAGAAATTCTTTAGGTTTTGTGTTTTAAAATGAAATAATAAAAAATATAATATTAACGAGAAAAATTAATAATTTATGTATTTTTTTTATATTTTTTTATAACAAGTAACCATTTTAAAATAAAAATAATCATAACAGTTTATATTTAAAATGATTATAAAGTATTTTGGGAAAAATAATTAAAAATATTATTTGAAAATACTATTTTTAAATAATTTAACTTATTTTTTTTCTTAATTACTATAAATCCTTCAAATCTCTTTCCTAAGATTTATAAAAAGATATTGTAAATTAAGTCAAATTTTAAAAAAGAAAAAAAAATAATATCCCATTAAAATTATTTTCCTTTTTCTTCATTACTTTTTTCTTTCTCATTATTTTCTTTATTATTATTGTTTATCTTTAAAATAAATTATAATCCTTTTTCACAAATTTTAGAACAACTTCCATCTAAGATTATTATTATTTTAATTTACAAATTTCTTTCTCCTTTATTTATATTTTCTTATCTTTTCTTAATATAATTTATTATAAAATTTTTTCCTTTGTTTAATTAATTCTTAAAATTCAGTTACTTTCAAATTTGAAAAACCATCTTTTAATATTTGTCTAAATTCATTATTTACATTTTACTTATTATGAAATAACAATTTGCTAATCCTTATATTGTTACTTTCATGATTTTTTTTATTTAATTTAATTATAAATTTATTCCTTTTAATATTATAAAGTTATATGATTTTTTATATTTTTTTATATGTAATTTTCTTCTTTATCGTTGAACTGATTTTCACTAGTTTATGTTTGAGAATTTAAAGTATAAAATTAAAAAGTGAGTTTTTATAAATATTTAATAAAATTATTATTTTAAATTATGACTATAAATATTTATTAAGCATATAATGTTTTTAAATACAATAATAATAATTTTAATTCTTAACTTTTCACTTTATAACAATTTATAAAAGAATAAAATTATACATAATATTAAGACCAGAATTCAAAAATATTTTAATTCTAATTTCAATGATAATAATATTTAAATTACTATTATTTACAAAAAACGAAAAAAATTAATAATCTAATATCTTTTCTCGTTTCTTTTTTTCTACTTGAATACTAATATTTTTAGTCATTGAAAAAATTTTAATAAATTGAGTAGATACTAATAATAATTGTTTATTAATTTCATCTAAACTAGGTTCTTTTCTAAATAAAATAGTTTTAATAAAACAATTATTATTATTAAAATATTGACTAAGTGATTTTCCAGCTTCAATTTCATTATTATTATCTCCAATACAAATAATATTAGTTAATAAAGAATGATCAAAATCCTTAATAATATAATTAAAAGTTAATAATTTCCATAAATTAGATTTAACTGGTAATTTCCCATCAAAAATTTCTCTACAACTAATAATTGTTATTTTATCTAATAAAGGTATAATATTATTATAATATTTTTTACAAGAAGCTTCAACCCATCCTTTACTACTATTAGTAACAATAAAAACTTTTCCTCTTTCAATTGCTTTAGATAATATTTCTTTAACATAAATTCCTGCTAAATTTATATTTTGAATTTCTCTTTTTGATAATTTAATTAAACTTCCATTATAAATTCCATTGACAGATAAATATGATGTTGGAAATAAAGTATCATCCCAATCAAATAAAAATATATTATTATTATTTATGTTTTTTGAATTTAATATTTTTTTAGATACTAATTTTGCATAATAATTATTTCTTAATTCATTTGAATTTCTATAAAATTTAAAATCTATATTTTCTTCTTCTTGAGATATATCATTTGTGTTTGAAGAAGAAAAAGAATTTGAATTTATTTTTTCAAAGGAAGAAAAAGGATAAAAAAAATTTTTTAAATTGTCTTCGATTTCGAATAATTGAGAAGTGGAAATATCTTTTAAATATTTATTATATATTGGATTATTCAATATATCAGGTAATGAACAATAATTTATGGAAGATTCTTCTTTTTTTATTGAATGACTATAAGAATGAGTATAATTTTTCTTTGAAAAATTATGATGATATTGTTTTGTTTCTAAAGGTGAAGAATAATTACTTTTATTATCATATTCAATTGAGGTTTCATTTCCCATTAAATAATAATATTTTCTTATCTTTATAATTTCAAATTTTTTAATTAAATTTTTAAAGATTTAGTTACAATTATTTTTTTATTTTATAATATTTTGCAAAGAAGAAAAATTTTTTTAATAAATAATAATTTAATTGTTTTGAAACATTCCTATATATTATTTATCGAATTTTTAATTTAAATTCCTGATTAAACTTCATCTTTACCCTTCATTATTAATTCATTTTTTCTACTACTCTTTATAATTTTCAAATTCTTCTTTTCAAAATAATCTTGATTATAACAATAAATCAATTTGAAATTTTCATTTTCAATAAATTCTTCTTTTTAATAACAAAAATCTCCTTTAAATCTAGGATATAGATATTCAAAACAAATTAAATTTAATATTTTAAGACAATATATTTCATTATCTTAATAATATAAAATTTGCTCTTTTTTTAAATAAGGTTTTTGTTTTTAATTTAAATTCATTTATTTAATTTTTTAGGTGAATAATTTTAAGTTTTTTATTTATTAATTAGATTTAATAAAAATAAAGAAAAAACAATAATTTACTATTTAAATTTTAATAATCAAAAAAAAAGAAGAGAAACAAATGATTTAATCATCTTCTTCCATATCTTCATTAATATTATCATCTCCTTCAATTTTAATAATATTACTTCCACTATTATTATCCAAACTAATTTTAACTTTATTAATATTATTATTATTAATTCCAGAACTTCCACTGAAATTTTCATCATTATTATTTTCATCATCTAAAATAATATTACTTTGGCTTTCAAAATTATGAGATAAACTTTCACTACTTTGAAAATCTTTTCTAAATTTTCTTCTATGAGAATTAGAACCTTCAGAACTATCATAATTACTACTTGATTCATTTCTTTTTCTTTTTTTTTTTAAACTTTTAGAATCTTCATCACTATCACTATTAAAATCATCATCATAATCATCTTTATAATTTACCTGTTTTCTAATTCTCATATTTTTTTCTCCATTTTCATATTCTATTTTATCATATTGTTCTTCTTTACTTATTTTTACCCAATCTGGAACTTCATAATCTTGTAATAAACGATAATTTACTTGTTTTATAGCTTCATTATCTAAATTTAATTTAGTTTTTATTTCATTTAATTTTTCTTCTCTATTTTCTATTACATATCTTTCTTCATCCATTTCTTGAAATTTTTTAAATTCTTCTTCACTTCTAGATATATATTCATTAATTTGAGTATCATCTAAAATTTCATCTTCTTCTTCTTCTTCTCTATTTTCAATTTTTAAAATATCTAATAATTTTTTCTTTCTTTCAGCTTCAGTATGTTTAGAATTAAATAATCCGGCAGAAATAACTTTTTCATCCATATTTTTTTTAAAAGCAGCTTTTTCTAAAATACCTTCTTCAATTGTTTTTTTAGAAATTAATCTAAAAACTTTAACTTCATGTTTTTGTCCAATTCTATGAGCTCTATCTTGAGCTTGAATATCCATTTGAGGATTCCAATCAGAATCAAATATAACAACAGTATCAGCAGCTTGTAAATTTAATCCTAAGCCTCCAGCTCTTGTTGATAATATAAATATCTTATATTCTGAATCTTCTTTTGAAAATAATTCTATTTGATGTCCTCTATCATCAGCTTTTGTATTTCCATCTAATCTTAATGACTTTATTCCTTTATATGAAAAATAATATTGAAGAATATCCATTAAATGTGTCATTTGAGAAAAAATTAATATTTTATGTTTAAACATTAATAACTTTGGAATTATTCTATCTAAAAATTCAAATTTACCTGAACTTTTATATATCCAGTCTGTTACTTTTTCAAATAATTCATTATTATAATCTAAAAATAAATATGGATGATTACATATTTTTCTTAATTGCATCATTGTATTCATTAAAGCTTTTTTTCCCATTCTTCCTGTTGTTGGATCTTCAGCTAATAAACCTTGATTTTTAATTTGTCCATAAACAACTTTTTGCCATGAAGATAAACCTAATTTAATCACATATTCTGTTTTTGAAGGTAATTCTTTTTCAACATCTTTTTTTTCTCTTCTTAATAAAAAAGGTCTTAAAACAGTATGAAGTCTATTAATTATTAATAATTCTTGTTCTTCAGTTAATTCAGTATTTCTTTCTCCTAATAATCTACTACTAAAAGGTTGATTAAACCATTTTTCAAAATCATCACAAGAATTAAATATTTTAGGTAATAAAAAATTTAATAAAGCCCATAATTCACTTAAATTATTTTGAAGAGGAGTTCCAGTTAATAATAATCTATAAACACTATTAAATTGAGTACCTAAAGTTTGAGTAAATTTACTTTTATAATTTTTCATTCTGTGACCTTCATCAACAATAATATATTGCCAAGTGATTTTATTTAAAGTATATTTATCTTTCATAATATATTCATAAGTTGTTAAGACGACATTAAATTTATGTTTATCATTTTTGATTTGATAAGATAATATTCTTCTAGTAGCAGGAGCACCTTTATAAACAGCGACTTTAATATCAGGAGCCCATCTATTAAATTCAATCATCCAATTAGATATAGTAGCTAAAGGAGCAATAATTAAAAAAGGACCTTCATTTAATTTACTTTCCATTATATAACATAATAATGCTATTGTTTGTATTGTTTTTCCTAATCCCATTTCATCTGCTAATATTCCATTTAAATTATTCACATATAATGATACTAACCATTGTAATCCTGTTATTTGATATGATTTTAATTTACCAAATTTTAACATTTGTGGCTGAGATTTTATTTCTTCCATTTGAGAATGTGCACTTAAATAATAATTTTTACTACTATATTTATTTGAATTTACTTCTTGTTTATTTTCTATCTCCATTTTGTCGTTTTCATTATTATTATTATAATTATTATTATTTAAATTTGATTCATTTACTAATGCTATATCTTCTTTTTGAATTTGAATTTTTCCTCCTATTTCTTTTAAAAATTGAGATGTTTGATCTATAAATTCTTCTAATCTTGCATCTTTTGCATCTTTTACTAATTTTAAATATTCATCCATATTATTTTGCTTTAAATAACTTATACGTTCTTTCTCTTTTTTTTCTTTTTCTTTTAATTCTTTTGTTTCTAAATTTTCTATATTTTGCTTACATTGAATTGCTCTTCTTTTTAATGTTGATTTTTTATTTTTTAATTCTTCAGTAAATATTTTATGTTTATTTAAAACATTATTTAATAAATCCTTTTGTTTTTCTTTCTTTCTAATATCATATCCATTTCTTAATTGATTTTCAAATTTATCATTGAATTTTTTTTCTTTTTTCATTGTTTTTTTATAAGCCTTTCTATCAAGTAACATTCTATATAAAACAGAATCAGAAATATTATTTCCATAAAATTTCTCAGTATCTTTCATATAATCGTATATAACATCTTTTTTTAATTTCTTTTGAACAGAATAAATATTAAGTAACAAAAGTTCTTTTTTTAATTGTTCTATCATAATAGAATTTTCTTCTGTTTCATTTATATGATTTAAATAATTTTGAATTTTATTTTTTCTACACTCAATTTCACAATCAATAGTATAATCAACTTCACCTTTTAAATTAGTTTCAGGAGTTAAAACGGTATTTTTTTCAATTTCTTTATTTTTTAGTTTAAAATACATTCCAAGTTCTTTCATTGAAAAATCTTGATTTTCAAATTTTTCTTTATAAATATTATGAATTCTTTCAATTTGTCTTTCTCTTGAAAATTCCCATTCTTCAGGAGAAAAATTTCTAATATTATTTACAACTTCTAAAGGAACTTTCATATTTTGAAGAAGATATTTATATGCAATTATTTGATTTTTTAATTGATCATATTGTTTTTCAGTCCAATCATTTTCAGAAAAATTATTTGTATCGATTTTTGTTTTAGCAAAAATTTTCTCTGTCATTTAATTATATAAAAAATATTGTTTAATCAGCTTAAGTGGGATTTTGAGTTTTTTCCATCTTTTTTTTTTATAAGGTAAATAATTATTATATTATTATATTCTATTTAGATATTTAATTTTTTATTCATATTTTTGTTTATTGTTGATTTCGTTCAACTAAGACATTGAATTTAGAAAAAGTTTTATAAATAAATATTTATTAATTTCATTTAAGATATTTAATTAAATTATTTTTTTTTAAGCGGTATTTTAAGGGATAAAAATAGTTGAATTTTTTCTTTTTGAAATAAGAAAATTTTTAAATAACAAATTTCAAATTCATTAAATAATTCAAGGTGTTATTATTTTCCTTTCTTTTTCTTTTTTTTCTTATTTAAAAAAATATTTATTATAACATATTTATTCTTCTTTTTTAAAATATATTTGAATATATTTAAAATTATTTTTACTTAAATTTTATTCTTTGTTAATATAAAATTTATAAATGATTAAGAAATATATTTTTTCAGTTAAATTATATTTTCATTTGATTATTATTTAAAAGCAATAGAATTTAATTTCCATTAAATTATTTGATAAAATGATTTAATTTATTTTTTACTTTTTTGTATTTAAAAGAAAAATTCTTTTTTATAGTAACCAACTACTTTATTTTTCTCATAGTTTTCTTAAAAATAAATTTTTATCTTCTAAATCAATTAAATAAACAATTTGCAAAATTTTTGAACTTACTTCAAAAAATGATAAAAATAATAAGATATTTCAAATCAGAGTAAATCAATAAAAAAGCATATGAAAATAAATAACTAAGATAATACAAAATTATAATAAATCAAAAAATTAAAAAAGAAAAAATTATTGATATTAATTTATCAAATAAAAACAAATCCAAATTTAATATTAAACCTAAAAAAAATATAATGAATTTAAATTCCAAAAAAAAAAAAAATAAAAAAACCAAACAAAAAAAAAAAAAATGAAAGAAAACTACGAACAATTAATAGATGATAATGTAATAGAAGAAGAAACAAACCCAATTCAAAAACCTTCATATCCTCAAGATAGAAACACATCAGATTTTTTATTAGAATTATCTCATATAAAAATATCAAAAGATAAATCATGTAAAATATCATGTGTAATGAATAAAAAATCAATATTAAATCCTTCAATAACATATTATACATGTTCTTGTTTTTTATGTCCTCAAATGGGAGAAAATATATGTAATGAATGTATAATAAATTGTCATAAAGGTCATTCAGGAGAAGCAAAAGTTTTATTAGAAAAAACATCAAATATAACTGAAGTATTTTGTTCTTGTGCTGAACTTTCACATAAAACTAATAATATTATTCAAGATGAACAAATTTCTACTTCAAAAAATGAAATTCAATGTAATGTTAATGATATTTTATTTTTCTCTAATGTGGATTCTTATTATATGGATCCTAATACTCATATGTATTATTGCTTTTTTTGCTTTCAAAATTGCCTTGGAGAACAAAAAAAAGATTATATTGAAGTTAATAGTAAAAAATTCACTATGAGAAATCCTGTTTGTGCTTGTTCTCATAAAAAAAATCATAGTTCTATTGCTGAAAATGCTATTTGTTTAGATAATATTCTAAATGAAAAAAATTTAAGTAATAAAGTTAATATATGCCAAATTCCTGGTAATATTTTTTGTAGGAAAGATATGGTTAATAAATATATTAAACCAATTATTGATTTTCATAATATTCTTTTAGAAGCTTATAACAATAAAATTATTTCTGAAAAAGATCATAAAGATTTAATTACTAAATCTTATAAAAATTGTATGGATTTATTAAGAAGTTTTCATAAAGCTTATGAAGGAGAAAATGTTTATTTAAATAATAATGATGTTTTAAAAAGTTTTAATTTTGAATTCATTAAAACCATATTTCCTGAAATAAGTAAAAATTTACCAACTGATTTTAAAAATGATGCTTTTTTGATTCAAACTAAAATTGATATTTTAATGTTTTTTAGAGTTTATTTTTTAGAACCTATTACAAACATTAAAAAAAAATATGATTTATTATCTGATGTAGAAAATTCTACTCCAATATTAAGATTAATATCTAAATTAGATTTTAATGAATTATTAGAAAAAATTCAAATAAATAAAAAAGATATTATTACTTTATTTAATAATATTTATGAAACAATTGTTAGATATAATGACAATTTAATAGAATATAATTTACAAGATTCTAAATTTTTAAGTTTAGTTATAGAAATTTTAGAAATTTTTATTGATTTATCTTCAGTAAGATATACTCAAAAAGATGATATATCTTTTTTTAATGATATTATAGTAAATTATTTTAATAAAATTGTTGAAATTGCAAGTACAAAAAAGCCATTTCAAAAAATAATAAAATCAAAAATAGAAATATTTGCAAAGTTAATAATAATATCAAATAATGATGAAATTTTTTATAGAGAAGCTATTTGCTCAGAAGAACAAAAAATTGAAGGAGAAATATTAGAACAACAAGTAGAACCTGAAAAAAAGAAAATTGATATAGCAGCATTTAAAAATTTTTTTTCTAATCGTTCTCATCAATATTCATCATCAAATGAGCAATTTATAGAATTAGAAGAAGAAAAAGACAATAATATTATTAATAATAATAATAATATTGAAGAATTTAGTTTAAAAAATTCATATTTAAATTCTAAATTTTCTTTTGAATATGATGAATTACAAAAAAAAATAATATATACTTTATTTGCTTATAAAAGAGAAAATAAAGATAAAGAACCTGAATTTGAAAGATGGCAAATTTATGATTGGATTATTAGTGAAAAAGATTATTATATTGAAGCTTTAGAATCTTTTATTGAAAGTAAAGATGAAAGTTTTACTATTTCTGATTTAAATAATTTAATGCTTCCTTTAAATTTAGTTAATGTTATTAAAATCTTTCAAAATCAAGGAAATAAATTTGATATTGAAAAATTATATAATAATTTATGTGATTTAAAAGATAAATATTTTTATTCTCAAATTAAAATAAATGAACTTTTAGAAAATGTTAATAAAGAATTAACTGAAATTAAAGAATTAATGAAAAGTGAATTTGAAAATGAAAATGCAAATATAGGAAATATGCAACTTTATATTTTTAAAATAGGTTTTTTTGATATTATTTATTCATTCTATAATATTTTTAATAATAATCCTTATTTAAAAACTCATTTAACAGAAGAAAATCTATTAAATTTAAATCAAAATATTTTCGAAGTTTTAGAACAACTTTCTTTAAATAACTCTTTACTTCTTCCTCTTTTTTTCACAAGAAAATCAGTTAATTTATTTTTAAATCCATCAAATGGAGAATTAAGAAAAATAGAATTAAACTTTTATTTAAAATTATTATACAATTTAAAAAAAAGAGATGTAAAAATAAATTCAATTTCTTTTGCAAATGCTTTATCAGAAATTTATAAAAATTATGTAGAAATATTAAAACAAGAAATTTTAAATAACTTTGACAATCCAAATTTAGTAGATGGAGCAAAAGGAATTACACCAATATTAATAAGTTTATCTAAATGTTTATCAATTGTAACAAAAAAAACATTTTTAAAATTAAACACAATAATATTAAATTTATTAAATTCTCTTTTAACAAATAAATTTTATTATAGAATATGGGGTAAATACCTATCATCATTTAATGAAAGTTTAATACAAGAAGAAGATGATAATCCTAAAAAAATAAAACCAGATGAAAAAATCTTCATTCACAAAGTATATAAATTAGTATTAAAATTAGGAGAATATCATTTTTATATTTTAACAGATAATATCCCTAAATATGATATGAAAAGAATATTAGAAGAAAAAATAAATTCAATGGAACCATATGAAAGAAGAATAATATCAAAAGTATATTCAAGATATTTTGTAGTATCTCCTTTTAATTTATTATTAAAAATGAGTAATGCAAATATGGATATAATGGTAGAATTACCTGATAATAATTTAAATGGTAAAGTTATAGCAACAAATAGAGATGAACTTATGAGTCCAAGAAAAAAAGATGAACCTGAAGAATTTGTAGGAGGACTTTTTGGTAAAGTTTCTCCTTTTCATGTTGTTGAAAAAAAAAAAGAAATGGGAATGGCTGATAAAGCTTTTTCTTTTTTAAAAGTTTTAAAAATTGGAGAATTAAGTTTAGGTTTAGATCCTATATATGTTAATTTAAGTAAATATAAGAGAATATCAAAATTATATATTAATACTTATTATAAAGCTAAACCTAAAATGTTTGTTAAATACTTTAATGATGTAATTGTTATTCCCAGTGCTTATAGTTTATATAAAGTATTATATTTTACTCCTGTTTTTTCTGCTAAATATAAATATATGGCATATAAAATTGTTTATTTATTTTTAGAATGTTATAAATATTTTGTAGAAACTGTTTTAAGTGATCCTATGAAATTTAATGAAGATGAAGAATATAAAAAAATGATTGATAATATGTTTTTTAAAGATAGTAAAAATAAAGAAGTTATGGATGTTTTAAAAACTTTAAAAGAAAAATTAATGTATGATGTTCCTAAAATAGGAAAAGATCCTAAGTTTGAACCTTTAAAAATAAGAACTCTTTTAGATTATTATTGTAAATATATTAAACAATTAAAATTATTATCTTTTCTTCCTTTAGAATTAGGTGGAAAATCAAATAATATGTTAATTGAATTAAAAAATCAACAAGAAAATGAAGAAGAAAATGTTGAAAGATATGAAAATAATCAACAAAGAGAAAGTAGAGAATTTAAAGAAAAAATGAATTCATTTTTGAATTTTTATTATGAATCAAAAGAAAATTTAGAAGATAATGTTATGATAAAAACTTTTTCTGAACCTGTTTCAGAAGATGATGTTAAAATGGAAGATATTAAAAGTAATATTGCTTTAGATTTATTATTTAGAATTGATTTTAAAAAAGGAGAAAAAGAAGTATATAATGGAGGAAAAGAAAATTATTATGAATTAACTAATTGTATTAATAAAGTTTATAAAGCTGATCCTGATTTTTGGCATAATATTATTGTTGATATAGCTTTTCATACAAAGCAAATTTTAAGAGAAATTATAAAAGGACAATTAACTTTTATAATTCAATTTATTTATATTGATTTCCACAAATTATCAGTGGAAAAATATAATGATAAAAATCAACCACTTTCAATAAATAACTTTTTAATATTATTAGAATATTTAAGATTACATTGTGAAAATCATCATAAAATATTTCAAACAGTTTTAACAAATGCAAATATAACAAAAGTAAATGCAAATAATCAACCTGATAGATTGGATTTATTAAATTTTATTTTAAAAATCCCAGTTATGGCAATGAATAGTGTTAATTATGCTCAAAGTAAAAGAGATTTAATATCATTATTTAGAGGAGAAAATTATGATTATTTTAATCAATTATTAACTGGAATAACAGATTATTTAATTGAAATTATACAAGGAAGTTTTGAACAAAATATGAAAAGATTCTCTTTAGAAGCATTTAAAATTGACAAAGAGCAATTAATTAAAAATCAAAACAATCAAAGTGAAAGAAAATCAAAACCTGTGAAAAAATTAAATGAAGAAGAGCAATATAATAAAAAGAATTTTTATCCTAATGAAGACTTTGATAATTATATTGAAGCTGGTTATTTATGTTTTGATAACTTAGAAAATAAAGAAAGTGAATTTTTCCTTTCTCAATTTTTTAGATTTATAATATGTTTCTTTGAAGAGTGTTTAAATCCAACTTCAAATAAAGAAAAAATAGTAAAGAAATTTAATCCTAAAAAATTATTAGTAGGATTATCTCATTCAACAGCAAATTTATATTTACATTATAAAGATAATAAAATGTTAACAAATGATTATGTTCTTCCTGATAAATTTGCAGATGAATTAGTAAATTATTATTTAACTGAAGAAAGTTTTCAAGATAATCACTTTTTTATTTTATCAAGTAATATTATTAGATTTTTTAAAATTGCTACTCAATGGAAAAGTGGAGATAAAATATTACAAATATTAAATGAAATAAAAAATGAATGTGATGAAGATATTCCTTTACAAGAAAAAAATAAAAATTATAATATTGGAAAAAGAGAATCATATAGATTTTTTTCTAAAATAGTAAAAGAAGTAGAAGTCTTTTATAAACCAAAAGAAAATTTAAGTGAATTAGAAAGAAGGAAATTTAAAGAATTTTTTGAATCAAATGATGTTTTTGAAAAAGAAGAAGAAAGTTTTAGAGAATTATTACAATCTAAAGGTAATGTTCAAAAAGTAGTTTATTTAGTTCATCCGGATTCTTTATTTGTTCAAGAAAAAGATATGATTAGATTTAAAAATTCAGCTCCATTTGATAAAAATGAAAAATTAAATTTTGTTTTACAATATTTACCTCAATTTGAAAGTGATATTCAAATGAGGCAAAATTTATGGGAAAGAAAAAATAAATTTTTAAATATATTATATTTAATAGATTATAGATATACAAGTTATATATCAATATTCTTAGCAGTTGTAGTTAATATAGTAATATTAATATCATTTTTTTATGAAGGTAAAACATATTCAATTCCAGGAGAAACAGATAAAACAGAAATAAAATGGACAAGAAAAGAATTAAATAGTAGATATATATTCTTAATAAGTTTAGCACATATATTTTTCATAATAATAACAATAATAAATTGGGTATATTTTACATTATTAAAAATAGATGACCAAGAAGAAAAAGTATCAGTAATTGAATTTTTATATGATGCAATATTTGACAGTGATATAGGATGTTTAATATGGAATTTAATAATAGGATTAATAGCAATGATAAGTATACATTTCCATTTTATATATTCAATGCAGTTATTTACAGTATTTACATTATTTGAGACAATGCAAACAGTAATATATTCAGTAAGAATAAGATATAGACAATTTTTATCAGCAGGATTGTTAATGATGATATTTTCAATGTTTTTCGCAATGGTTAAATTCTATTGGTTTACAAATGAAAATAGTGAAGAATGTGTTACATATGGACAATGCTTTTTAAGTATTGTTACTGATGGAATTAGAGGAGGTGGTGGAATGGGTTTTCCTACTAAGAAAATCACTGAAGAACAATATTATAGTGAATTCATTTTCGAATGGTGCTTTTATTTTTCAATTATATTAATTTTATTAAATGTTATTAATTCTATTATTGTTGATACTTTCCAAGCTTTGAGAGAAGAAGCTAATGCTCAATATGAAACTAAAATGAATATTTGCTTTATTTGCTCTTTAAATAGAAATGTCTTTGATAGAAAAGGTATTGATTTCGATTATCATAAAGAACAAGAACATAATATTTTAAATTATTTCCATTATTTGTATAAAATTATTAAAACTGATGAACAAGAATTAAATTCTCTTGATTATCAAGTTTTACTTTCTTATAGACAAACTAGAACTGATTTCTTCCCTGTTAATACTGCTATTTCTATTAATTCTAATGAAAGTAGTTAATTTTTTTTTTAATTTTAATTTTTAAATTTTAGTTAATTTTAAGTTTTTCTTGATTTATAGAATTTTTAAAAATTAATAATTTATCTCAAATTAATCATTTTAATTAAAGAAAAAATAAATATTAATGATGATTTTACAATAAAAAAGTAAATTTTTTTAGACAATGACAAGAAATATTAAATATAATAATTTATTAATTAAAAATTAAATATCAAATTTTATATTGATTTACTATACAATTAACTTTAAAATATTCAATATGTCAAATGAAGGAATATTTTCAAAAAACTTTCAAGGAAATAAAATAATATATTCCCCATATGGATATATTTCAATTAATAAAGAAGATTATGAAAATCCAGAAAAAAACATAATACATTTTAGTGGAATAACAAAAGATAAATCATATCAAAATCCATTATTTGGAACAATAAGTAAAAAATCATTACAGGAAAAAATAAAAGTCCGTTTAAAAACATTATATGGAAAAAGATTAATTCATACATTTATAATAAATCCAGAAGAAAAAATAAATATATTATTAAATCAATTAATAACAAAAGAAGAAAAAGAAAATAATAATGAAAAAAATACAAAATTTAACAAATCAAAAGCATTTAGAATAATATCATCAAAAGGTTTAATTCGTGAGTTAAATTTATCGAAAAAATTTTATGAAGAAAAAATAATAGATAATCAATTATTAATATTAGCACCAAATCATCCAATTCATTTTAGTGAAATATCACATGGAAATCAAATAACAATTGAAAATAATATATATGCAAATAAATCATATGGTGATGATGCACAAATAGCTTTAATAGATAAAGGATATAATTATGGTATTTCATATACTGAATTTATTTTAGAAACTGAACCTGATGAAAGAAGTATTGTTATTGGAATATCACTTAAAAGAAATGATTATTTTTTAAATGAAATGAATAACTTTTGGGGTTTTGTTTTAAGTGATGCTAAAAAAATTTCTAATGACACTCAAAAAGATTATGGTAAAATTTGCCAAATTAATGATAAAATTGGAGTTTTTTTATCTTTTAATGATAATAATACTTTAAGTGTTAGTTTTTATGTTAATGATGAAAATCAAGGAATTGCCTTTGAAAATTTACGAAATGATATATATTATCCTTGTGTTGTTTTATTATATGAAGGTGCTAGAATTAGAGTCATTGAACATAGTAATATACCTGATGAATCTAATAATATTTAATATTTAATTATATTTAATTGTTTTATTTTTTGTTTTATAGAAAAATTATACTTTAAATATTATATTTTTTAATTTTTTTTGTTTTCTTATCTTAATTTTTAATTATTTTTTTCTTAAATTTATTTTATTGAATTAACTGTTTTATTGATAACTTCCAAATTAATATTTTTAAATAATAAAAATGTCAACTTTTAATTCTGGAATATATAATAATGATATATATAAAACAAGAAAAACAAGAATGGAAGTATTAGATGAGAGAATAACAGAAGCAGATTTATTTTTAAATTCTCTTCTTCCAAAAGAAAAAAGGGAAGAATTAGAAAAAAAGGATGAAATAGAAGAAGAAAAATCAGAAAATATAGAAAAATCTTCAAAAACTCAAAAATTTATTACAAAAATGGAAAAAATGATAGAAGAATTAAATAAGTTAAAAAACAATAATATAGAATCATCTCAAATTCAATCAGAAGTATCAAAATTACCTCAAGAAAGTTTAATTCAACTTTCATTTTCTAAAGTATCAATAAAGAAAGAATATGAAAAATCAAAGAAAAATTCAATAGAAAAAGATGAATATATAAAAAAATTAGAAGATGAAGTATTAAAAGGAAGAATAGATATGGAAAAAATAAAGAAAAATGAAAGTGAAAATATGTCAAAAATATCAACATTAGAAGATCAAATAAGAATATTAAAATCAAAGGTATTTGGTTATGATATAGGAAAAAAATATGAATATTATAAAGATCATCAAAATTTAAATCATCCAATTTCAAATATTCAAGATGATAAATTAGCTTTTTCAATGTGGGAAAAAGAAAATTATAATCCTAGAATACCTAATCAATTTAATCAAATGGAAAATGAAAAAGATATGTGGATCAATCATTCTCAAAATAATATTGATAAATTAGTTAAAGATGTTAATAATGCTAATTCTTATAATTCTTTTAAAAATAGTCAAAGTAATATAGGAAATATGAGAAGATTTACTCCTACTATATTAAAGAATAATAAAAATTATTAATTTTTTGTATATTATTCTTTGTGTTTCAGTTTTAATTATTTGTTATTCAATTTTTTTGTTTTTTATTATAATTCATTTTTAAAATAAAGAATTAATTAAAAATAATGAAAAAAATACTTATTAAATAATTATTATCAAATTTTAAATTTAAATTATAAAAATCTAGAATAAAAAAATATAATTTTATATAAAGAAAAAAATGGAAATATATATAGAAGACTTAGAAAAAGAAGTTCCATTCGAATTAAATTCAAATTATAAATATATAGAAAAACTAGCAAAAGGATCCTTTGGAACCGTAGTTCATGTATTAGATAAAAATAAAAATCAAGATTTAGCAATTAAGATAATAAATAAATCAGGTGCAACACCAGATTCAATTAGAAAAATGAAAGAAGAAATAACAATATTAAAACAATTAAAGCATGAAAACATTGTTCAATTTTATGGATATGAAGAAACAAATTCCAAATTATATATAATAATGCAATATTTAAAATATGGTACTTTAAATGAATATATTAATCAAAATAAAGGAAAAATTACAGAAGAAAACGCCAGTATAATTATTCATAAAATTTTAAGTGCAACTGATTATTTACATAATAAACAAATATTTCATAGAGATATTAAACCTGAAAATATAATGTTTTCAAAAGAAAATGATTTAAATAGTTTAAAATTAATTGATTTTGGTTTAAGTGCCCAAAATTTATTTAATCCTTTAATTAATGGTTATTGTGGAACTTTATTATATATGTCTCCAGAACAAATTGAAAATAAATTTTATAGTCAAACAGTTGATATTTGGTCTATTGGAATTATATTATATATGTTATTAAATAATGGGAAACATCCTTTTTATATTGAAGGAGAAAATGAAAATGAATATTGTGAAAAAATAAAAAAATGTAATTTGATTTTTAATAATAATTTATCTTATATGGCAAAAAATTTAATTCATAAATTATTAGAACCTAATCCTTCTTGGAGATATACTTCAGATAAAGCTCTCAGACATCCTTGGATTACTAGAAATAAAAATGATGAAATTCCAAAAACTTTTAATGAAATTTTAACTTTTAGAAATAATGTTAAAAATAGTAAATGTTTATTATTAATGAGTATATTTTTTAATTTTTGTAAAAAAAATAATTATTTATTATCTCATGAAAAATCAAATTCTGCTATTGAAATTATTAAAAAGAAAAATAATAATAAATTAAAAGTTAATAAAGAGAAAATTTTTCATATTGATTCTAATTATATAAATAAATGTAATTATTTTAGTAATCAAAAAAAAGAAAATTTAAAAAAAGAAAAAATATATGGTTTTGAAGTTATTGATTTACATTATGAAAATTTAAGAAGAAAATCAGTTGATTTAAGGTTTTTAAAAAATAATAATTCTTTTATTAACGAAAAATTATATTCAACAAAATATAAAAATTTTATAAAAATAGAAGATTCAATAAGAAAAGTAAATACAAATATAAATAATATTTCAAGAAAAGTGATTAAAAATCCTTTTAAAATAAAAAATTCAGAACAAAAAAAGAAAAATAATTTTTATTTAAAAATAGAAAATGAAAAACTTAAACAAAAAAATATAAAATATATTTTAAAAGAAGAAGGAAAATCTTTTTCACCAAACTCAAAAATTACAATCAAAAAATTTTCAAAAAATCTAAATAATAAAACTGATATTTTTCCAAAACTTTATTCTCATAAAAAAGTTATAACAGATTCAATTGAAGAAAAAATAAAAATTGTCCCTTTAATTTTACCTAATATTCCTTTAACAAATAGATTTATTAATTGTTTCAAATAGGAAATTTTTAATATAAAAGCTTATTTTTTTAAAGGAATCTTATTTTTTTAAATTTATCATATATATTGAGCAGATTGAGTATAGGTTTAGAATTATAAATAAAAAATTATTTTTTATTAATATTTAAATTGTATATAAATTTAAAATATTTAAAATAAAAGCAACTAAAGCATAAATCTTTTTTATTTTTTTTTATTAATTAAGAATTTTTAAAATAAAAGAATGAAGGAAATGTTAATTAT
>JAEEGL011550560.1_pt1 | contig 32428 bp, 47 predicted proteins | sample 9134231 | NCBI WGS metagenome assembly JAEEGL01 (sample SAMN16246548, study PRJNA631951) | gut metagenome | biome: gut microbiome; feature: rumen; material: fiber-attached | host: Bos | place: Iran: Karaj | collected 2018-10 | reverse complement strand
TTTAGGAGGCGCATATGAAACTTTTTGAAATTCCCGATAATTTAAAGGATTATATCGAGATAGAGGATACCAGCAATTTTAGAGAAGACCGGTACTACATGTCAGCGGAACTTAAAAATCTATACAATACCATTATAAGTAACTGTCATCTTACAAAGCGTATCCACGAACTCGGGTTTAACTACATAAATACCACGCTTCTGTTTGGTATTCCCGGAACGGGAAAAACGTATTTTGCCAAGTATGTGTCTTTCAAGCAAGATATTCCCCTTGTTTACGTATCGTTTGCAAAGATGATGGGTGGATACGGAGAAGCCAACCGAGTAATATCAGATGTATTCAGATTCGTCGTAAATAAAAAGTGCGTATTCATGCTTGACGAGATAGACTGTATTGCAAGAAAAAGATCCAAAGAAGCTACCGATACCGCTCTTACCATGGCCGGGACAACAATTACTATCATGCAGGAACTCGATTACCTGCGTTCTCACGAGGTAGACAGTATCATCATAGGCGCTACCAACAGGCGAGATACACTGGATGAAGCCCTACTTTCTCGTTTTGCCATAAAGTATGAGATGAAACCTCTATCCAATGAGGACAAATTCAGGTTCTTAACTAACGCTTTGGATGATGCAGGTATTCCATATGATCCGGATCAGATTGACGAATATTGCAGCCGTAATTCAAGACTTGAGCAACGTAATATGGAACTCGATATGATACAGGGAATCACTCGTTGGATCGAAGGCGGAGAGAAGGGATATATGTTTATAGAGCATATAAAATAATTAAAGTTTTATATACATATAGACATATTTTATTCTGCAAAATAAAAATTTTGTAATAAAACAATATAATCGTCATACCCAAAATTTGACTTTTATTTTATATATTGTAAAATATACCTATACGTTAACATTTCGTGTAGGTATTTTTTATGAGTGAATGGATAAAAAGAGATAATTGTAATTCATTAAAAGACGTATTTTTACGTAATATAGGCGCATCAAGTACAGACGAGATAAATGCCTGGTTTAAGAAACACTATTCTGATGACTATAGGCTTGATAGATCAGATGAATTTATCTCGCTTATTATGCAGTATAAGAATAAGCCGGTCTATATAGTCGGGGATTACGACGTAGATGGAATCACATCAACATCTATCCTTTTGCTTGGCCTCAAAGATGCAGGATTTACAAATCTTAGATACCGGATTCCGAAGAGATTTTCAGAAGGTTTTGGAATAAACAAAACCATAATCGATGAATTTGCATCTAAATCAGATCCGACAGAGTCTTTAATCATTACCTGCGACAACGGCGTAGCGCAGAATGAAGCAATTACCTATGCAAAAGATAAAGGATACAAGGTCATTATCATTGACCATCATCTTCCTGAAGCGGCAGGGATTATTCCGCCAGCTGATATAGTCATAGATCCGAACGCCATAGACAATTCAGCGGATTTTAACGGATATTGTGGCGCAGGTTTATGCTATAAACTTATGAGAAGGCTTGGATGTAGCAACGAGCAGGTACTTAAAGGGCTTGCAGCTATAGGAACAGTAGCTGATGTCATGCCTTTAAGACAGGAAAACTACGTTATAGTTCGTAAGGGATTGGAATTACTTAATTCAGGAATAGCAACTGATGGAATGAATATCCTTATGGACAAATACGGTCTTAAGGGCCACATGACTGCCAAGGATATAGGTTTTAAAATCGGCCCGGCGCTTAACTCCATGTCAAGGCTTAACGATGATGGTGCAAAATATGTCGTTTCAATGATAATCGGTTCCGTAGAGTTAATAAATAAATACAAACTCTGCGAAAATATCATAAATACCAATGATAAGCGCAAAGAACTTAAAGAGGAAGCTCTGGATAAAGCACACAGGATCATAAAACTTACATTTGTGGATTTATCCAAGGAATATCCATTGGTTTTATACATCCCCGGGATACATGAAGGTATAGTCGGTATTATAGCGGGTGATTTGGCAAAAGAATATAAAATGCCAGCTATCGTATTAACCAACACTAAAAAGATGCTTAAGGGTTCTGCTCGTTCATACGGCGATTATGATATAAAGGCTCATTTAGACAAAGTATCCGATCACCTGCTTGAATATGGCGGACACACCGGGGCAGCAGGACTTTCTGTAGATTTACGTAAGTTTGACGATTTTAAACAAGCGCTACTATCCGTATCACAAAGAACGGATACTGATACAGGCGATACTACAGAATACGATCTGGATATTCCTGCTGAGGAAGTAGGCGCTTATATAAGGGAACTTGATAAGTACGAGCCGTTCGGGGAGGGTAACAACGCTCCGGTATTTAAGGTTAATGATTTTACATTAAATGCTGACAGATATGGACTGTACGTCAGGTTCTTAAGTTCAGACGGTCACATAGCCAAGCTAACGTCAGACAGTTGCGATGCCATATCATTCAACACAGCAGATAAGCTAAGGGATGTAGATAAACCGTTAACCTGCTGCCTCCTTGGTAATTTAAGAAAGAATATTTACAACAACACCGTCACAAACCAGATAGAGTTTTTCGACATTGCCATATGACATTGTCATTACAATCTTGACGTTTGACGCATTATGTGTCATTATTACATTAATCCTTTCAATGTACTTGCGTACGTTGTAGTGGTTTGTGTGGTTTGGCAAAAGTCCTGGTGTATACCGGGGCTTTTGTAGTATTATATGATACAAAATGGCAAATAATTGCTCAAAATATCAAATACGATTTTATACATAAAATAAGATGTTTTGTAATAAAATTTTGCATGTTTTATCACAAAAAATGTACGATTTTATACATTAAATAAGTATACTATTTTTATACCATATATGGTGATCTATTATCACCCAAAAACCTATATATTGATAAAACAACAACATTAGCCCCCGTGTTGTTGTTTATTTTTTTATAAAGAAACAACATATTTATTTCTTTATTTAGGGAGGGCAAAAATCCAGTAAAAATGCGGGTTTGCAGAGTTTCTTAATGGGGCTTTTAGGGCATTCTAATGGGGTTTTTAGGGCTTTCTAATGGGGTTTTTAGGGCTTTCTAATGGGGTTTTTAGGGAGATTTTGACAGGTTTAATCTTGGGGTTTTATGTATCAACTTATGTGGTTTTTAAGGCATTCTAATGGGGTTTTGAGCCGATTGATGCTCAAATCATGGGGTTTTGAGCTGTTTTTGATTTAATCATGGGGTTTTGAGCCGATAATTTTCTTAATTATGGGGTTTTTAGGGACGTTTTTATCCATACCAGAAGAAATGACGGACTAAACTATGGGGTTTTGAGTAACATAATTTCTAAATTATGGGGAAAATAGCCGAATATAGAATAAAAAAGTTAAAAAAAGTACTAAATCGTATTGACATATTACAGATCATCCCATAAAATAGGCTAAGTAGGAGGGAGTTATGTAAATGTGCACATCAGAACAGGGCGAAAGACAATACCTTATCAACTACGATTACAACAAATCAAACATTCTCATTGGGGCAAAATACAAATCTACACTGCTTGAGAATAAATTACTCGCATTAAGTCTCACCCGTATCAAGGACGCCTTTGAAGATAAAGAGGGTTCTCTTACGATCAAGATTCCCGGCAAAGAGATAAAGAAAATAATGGATACTTCCAGCGGATCCTTTTATAAGCAGTTACAATCAGCAGCACATTCTTTGATGAACAGAAAACTCGGAATGTCGGATCCAAAGAAAGAGAAGTTTAAATATATAAACGCCGTAATGACGAGCGAATATGAAGATGGTATTTATTCAATCAGATTTCACCCGGACATGAAGAAGCACTTAAAAGACCTTTCAGTCCCGTTTACCCGATTAAGCCTTGAGATGGTACTTAAGTTTAAGTCAGTATATAGTTTCAGGCTATACGAGATCGTAAAGTCATATATGTTCTTTGCAAACGAAAATACTTCAGGTGAATACACATTTACAAAGAACCTGGCAGAACTTAAATTTGAAATGGGCATAATTAATGCACAGGAAAAGAAAGTAGCCGATATCCTTGAACAGCAGACATCACCCGACTACGATAGAGCAGCTGAAGTAGCAAAGGAAGGTATGTATGCATCATGGGGTGAATTTAAGAGATCGGCTCTCGATGTTGCAGTAGAGGAGATTAATGATAAGTCTGATATAGACGTTAAATATCAGACAGTATCAAAAGGCAAAGGTGGAAAAATAGTCAGTCTTATCTTTATAGCAAAGCCAAAGTCTGTTATTAGCATAAATTCCGTAACCAATACTCCTGAGTTAAGTGATGATGAGTTTATGGATGAAATACTTGCCATGATGGATGAGCAGATCAGGTTCAGAGATGCCAGAGCAATCATGGACGCATCCGGCAGAGACCTTGAAGCCATACGAAGAGTATATAAAATAGCAAAAAGTCAGAAATCAGTTGATAATATAGTAGGCTTTATGATAGCCGGGCTTAAAAACGATTATCAGCAACCGGTTGCAAGCAATACCGATAATAACACTTCTACTGTAAAAACGCAGTTCCATGAATTTGAGCAAAACGACTATGACTTCGCAGACCTTGAAAATAAGCTGCTTAACCGAGCATAACATCCAAATAATCCAGTATTTACAAGGCTCGCCGTACCTTACGGTGGGCCTTAAAATTTGACTTTTATTAATAAAATGGTATAATATACATATGTAATAAAGGCAACCCATGCTCAAAATTGGAGGTGCGTGCGTGAATAATCAAAATGAAGAGAGAGAAGTAATACATTCCATGTATACGAAGACAACCTTTGTTAAGATCAAGCAGGTACTAGATATAGACAAGGTGCTGTTTTCATTTGTTGATAGTCAGAACAAGATAAACATTGACTGCTATATGTCAGCTGTTGAATTTGGTGCGCTGCTTATGCAGGATGTTAAGAACGGATCGCTTTACAGAAACATTGTTAATGAAAAGGCCAAAGGTGAGCAGTATCCCAAGGAAGTATGGACGTCACCTATGGGCGGATCAAATAAAAACGGCAAGATGGTAAGCAGGCACTTTACCATCGCTCCCGGTTCAAGACAGGAAGTTGTTATTACTGCCAAGCAGTATCCGGCTACTCAAAGTGATACCGGGGCTTACATCCCTGTAAAGGGTTCACAGGCTGCAGTCATAAGAGTCGGATGTACATACAATGATCTGCGGATGCTCCAGTATAAGTGGTCATACCTTGAACATGACTATATGACCATCAAGTATAACATGGACGCCATGAGAAGTACTTATGTAAGAGGGCAGCAAAATAGCGGATTTAATAACGATATTACCATCACTCAGGATCCTCCGTCAGAACAGACGTACGGAAACTCAAGTTTCACGGTGAAACTTGAAAATGATGGCCAGATAGTTTCAAACGGTATGAAGATGTTTGCAATAAGCGTTGGCGATTCAGCCGGAAAACTGTATGTAAGGCCCGAGGATTTTGATAAGATTCCTGCTTCAAGAGGCGATATAAGTATCAATGCCGAGAAGAAAGGAGATAACTACCTGTTCTTGGCATCATAAAATAGAATATATATAGATATGAAAGAGCCTTGTGTAACGCGCATGGGGCTCTTTTGGTTTACATAAACGATAAATTTGCGCAAAAATATACAAATTTCGATATTTTTTTAATTTTATGCCTTGACTTGTTAAATATACATGGTATATTATTTGAGCATGGGCGCATGGAAAAATAATATACCAAAACGAAAAATCATATCGGTTTTATTAAGCACGGCAATAATTACCGGCTCAGTAGGAATGTATCCTATAAAAGCCAAGGCCGTATCAGAGGCTGTACAGTTACAGTTAAACAGCCTGTCTGTGTCCCTTAAACACATTCTGGACGATAAATATCAGATCATAGAAAAAGAAATAAAAGAGCAGGTAGTAGAAAAAGGATGGGATTATTCATTGACCTGCGAGAGCATGAATGAATATGACTTCAAAGATGCAGAGTACATAAACATGCTTGCGGCATATATGACTGCCAAGGAATATTGTAGAAATAACGGTCAGTCATTTAAGTATTTTGAAGAACTACCTCTTATAAATTATGAGATAGAAGAAAAAACGGCGACACTAAAGATTCCGTTAAAGGTTCCCAACTACATAGAGTCAGAAGATGGCTACTACGTAAAAAGCGGAAACATATATATAACAGAAGACAGAACAATTCCTACATATAAAGAAGATAAACCTGACAGATATGTAAAAACAGGAAGCGAAGATGTTGTACTTGATACAAAGGAAGTCTCTTACGCAGATGTAAAGTTCAAAGTCTTAACGGCAGAAGAAATCCTTGATGAGTATGAACTTCCAACAAAGGAATTTGATACATATAAGAAGCGAATAGATGTGTTAACAAAGACAGCTGACAATACATCAATATATCAGTCGATCTTCGCAAGACTGCCTGCCGGATATACATACATCGGCAACACAGAACTTCTTAATGAGTCATATCAGAGAAAACTGGTGCTATCAACTGCTGCCACACTCATAGGAATGATACCGTACGAGTGGGGAGGTAAACCTACAAAAGCAGGATATGATTCAAGCTGGTGGACATTCGATGAAAATAACAATCAAAAAGGCTTGGATTGCTCGGGTTTTGTACAGTGGGTATTTTTAACAGCAGGATACGACCTAAACCTGTGCAGTAAGTTTACTACCGTAGCAAATACCATAGATTCAGGTTTACCGGAGATAAGTTACGAGGAATTACGTCCCGGGGACTTGGGGACATATGAAGGGCCGATCACAAACCACATAGGAATATATGCAGGTAATGATAAATGGATCCATTGCACTGGCGGAAACCAAAGAACAGTCGTAATAGACGATTTTGGATTCACAAGATTCTTCAGAGCGATAGAAGGCGATGATTATAGAGATGATATAGACATTGCTTCTATAGTAAATGAAAAAGTCTTCGCAGAGACAACACCGATGACATATTCCGAAGAAGATGTAATGCTTTTAGCCTCACTTATGCAACACGAGGCAGGAAGCGAAGGGCTAAACGGATGGATAGGAGTCGGAGAGGTAGTAAGAAACAGACTTAACAGTGAGTTATTTCCTAATACTATAGAAGAAGTCATCTTTCAGCCGGGACAATTTACAACGGCAAGTGAGTTATATGGTTCAACTCCAACAGACGAGATCATAAAAACAGCAAGCCTTGTGCTCGAAGGAAAATTAAATGTACTTAATAACTCAAACATCATGTACTTCAGAAATCCGATGATAACGGATGGTATCCCCGCAACGGAACGAGTTGATTGGGGTAAATATAGATACAATACTTCAATAGGCCACCATGCTTTTTACGAGCAAACTTAAAAGAGGAGGTTATATATGGCAAGGAAAGTTAATCCTGAAGAACCAGTTACAGAAGTAAAAGAGAAAAAGACAAAGAAGATGGAAGTTAAGGCAGCAGATGTTGCGGAAGCAACAGATACCGAAGCAACAACAGAAGAGTTTGATACAGATGGTAGCGAACTCGAATCAGCAGATAATGCTGCTCGTGAATTTAATCCCGACGAACTTGTAGCAAGAAAAACATCAAGATTTACACACGAGCTGGCCAAAGCATCTCAGAAGGTCAAGAAGGAGATGTACAGATCAGAGCACGTCGTAACAGAGTTCGGTGATGAAGAGATTGAGACTCAATCAACCATACTTAAGAAGGATTACCTTGAGTTGGTTGCATCAGCAAAGTCAAATAAGATTCTGGAAGGTAAGATCGTCGGCTTCAGATACGCAGGTGATACAAGAAAATCTACAGTTCTTGCAGAGATAGAGTTTGGCTCAGGACTGTTTAACGTACTTATCCCTTCATATCTTATATATGACTATGAAGTAAGCAAGTATGTCGAGCCTGATAAGATTCAGATCATCGAGAATAATATTGTCAGACGTATCGGCGGCAATATCAAGTTTATTGTTCGTCATGTTGATGAAAAAGAAAAGACTGCATATGCCGACAGACTGATGGCTATGTCTATTATCGGATATGAGACATACATTAAGCCCACCCGTGACGGCAAGCCGAGAATTGTACCCGGGATGCTTGCAAAGGCGCAGGTAATGTACACGGTATCAAAGGGTATTATCGTTGATGCATTCGGAGCAGAGATCTTAATAAGAAAAGAGGAGTTATCTCATTCTTATGTAGGAGATGCAAGAGAAGAGTTTAAGGTAGGCGATTACGTTACAGTTAAGATCGATAAGATAAGCGAAGTAACTGTAGAAAAGAATGATACTAACTATCGACTTGTTAAAGCTACCGGTTCTGTCAAGGCAGCTCTTGTAAACAACAAGGCTAACCTGTTTGATCAGTTTAAGGTAGACGGAATCTATGCAGGAACCGTATCATACGTTGACGAGTCAGGTGTATTCTGTAGACTTCGTGGCAATATGGACTGCCTTGTAGCGCTTCCGAGATTCGGAGCAAATCCGGTGCGTGGTCAGAGCAGGCTTATAAGAATCACGGAAAAAGACGAAGACCGGTTATTCCTGTACGGCATCTTTATAAACAATTAACGCAGCTCGAAGCAAAAGGCATAGAAGGAGAGTAAAAAATGCGTAAGAGTAAAATGAAAATTTTAATTTCCATACTGGTACTGGTCTGCATGATCATGATTGCCATGCTTGCCATTATCGTGATAGGAAAGAAGACCGTGGATGGTTATCGCGCAAGAATTGACGCCTTAGAGACGGAGATGTTGTCAAATAGACAGACTGTATATGTGGCGATATCAGATATAGAAGCAGGCGAAACTATCGAGGATAACATCAATGTAGCCAAGCAGGAGATATATACGGGCTTAAGCAGTGAGTCATTCATAAGTTATGACGATATCGGATCAATAGCGCGTATAGACCTGCCTTATGGCGAACCGGTCATGAAAAACAGTGTTACCAAGCTTCAGGTAACAAAGGATACTCGTAAATACGAGATATCGGTTGCAAACCTCATGCTTAATCAGATGGAAAATGATTATGTGGATTTGCGTATCATGTTCCCTAACGGTGAAGACTATACTGTATTGTCAAAGAAACCGGTATATAACTTAAGCCTCGACAACTGCATTTTTTACTCATATCTGGATGAAGACGAGATCATGAGAATGGCATCAGCTATAATCGACGCTTATACCATAACAGGTACAAGAATTTATACCACTCAGTATGTTGAGCCTACATTGCAGTCTAATGCAGTACCTAACTATCTGGTTAAGGCAGAGACATTGGATCTTATCAATTCAGATCCTAATATCGTAGCCATTGCAACAGATACTCTTAACTTAAAGGCAAGGCTTAACCTTGAGGCAAGACTTAAGGGACTTTCAGAGGATCAACTTAAGGCAGTAGCTGAAGGACATAACTTAACTGATACAGCCAAGTCATCGGTACTTACCTCGTCAAGCTATAACCAGGTTAAGACATCTTTGGATAGCACAGATGAGGAGGGTGAGGAAACTCCTACGCCCAGTGCAACTCCGTCAGTAGTTATAACGGATGAGAATAATACAAACTTATTTGACAATCCCAATGCTACTAACAATACTCCGGCACCGACGGGCGTACCCGCAACTGCACCTCCGTCACTTGAAGCACCGCCTTTACTTACGGCCCCGGATAATGCATCAGATATTATTGAATAAGGAGATAGTATATGAGTAAGACAATCAGTTTCTGCGGTGCAGAAAGAGGAGATGTCGTATATTATGCAGCAGTAACCTTATCAAAAGCCGAGCCTTTGGGTTGCGCCGTACTTGTAGTAGACAACTCCTATAACCATGACATATACAGTGCTGTAACAGACGGCGAGGATAAGCCGTACGTAATAAGGCAGAACATAACATATGTTAAGAACATGCTTATAAATAAGGATTACGATGGAATCTTTGATTACGTGATCATATGGCATGGCTTAAACATTAAAGAAGAGATACTTGCAAACAGCGACTTCATATATGTGCTGCCGGATTATACAAGATATGTACTTGATACGGTTAAGAATAAGATAACCGACTGGAGTATCGTAAATCAGGTCGCTTTAAGAGATTCCGTTATGAACAATAAGTTCAGCGATAAGAAGATTGCTGGAATACTCGGAATAGATCCTGAAAAGATCAAGTACGCTTTGGTACATGATACCAAGGATTATGAGAACTATCTGGCATTTTTGTATAACGGAAGACAGACGTTTACAAACTTAACGCCCATCTTCAATGAATTTATGACAGATATCACAGCTGAGATCACAGGTGAGGATCTTAAGAAAGCAGCAGGCATATATAAGCGTGCCAAAGCCACACAAGGTAACAAGTAAAGGAGAGTATTATGATCATCGCAATCAGAGGTACTGATATTAATGATAATAAAGCAGCTCACATGACAGCTGTATTATCAGCCGTCGGCGCGATCAAATTCAGCCGTAAGACAATTATAATGCAGTTGTCGCAGGGCCCGGATATCGAGGATATTCTTGTGGGTAAAAGAAATGCTGAAGTTGATATAAGAGATATCGGCTTTATATATGAAGATACCGGTATGGATGCACTTATTATGAGAGCAGGCTCTATGCGTATGCAAAAGGAACATTTCGATGTATGTTGTTCCTCAATTCTTGATGAGGACAATATGCTTGATCTTGCAGGATCTTCAAAGAGAGACAATTTTGAAGACAATCTGTGTGACGATGAAGATAAGTTCGAACTGCTCTTAAGCCAGGCTAACGACGTATATGACGACATTTATATTTACGTAACAGGCAAAAATGAGAGATTGCTTGAAATGGTAAATAAACATGCAGATGTATCGATCATATGCGTAAGGCAGGGATTCAAAGAAAATATCTTGGCTCCGCATGAGAACAGCCTGTATCTTGTCACAAGTTATGACAAGGATTCCGTATACAGCATCAGATCGCTTAAAAAGGAATACAAGGCGGCCAAGATGTATGGTATCCCGTATAACTGCGAGTTTAAGGATGCATACAATGACTCAAACGTCCTTGGATACCTCGCAAAGAACGAAAAGATCGCTGATACCGATATAAACTATCCATTTATGGATGCAGTTTATACACTTCTTGAAACATATGTAGAGCAGAAGGAGGAACCTATCAAAGAGGAAGACCTCCCGGTATCAGAAGAAGATGAGATTATAGAAGAGGAAGAACTTGCCGAGTTTGATGAGCCGCCTGTACAGGTAGTCGAAAAGAAAAAGAATTTCGGCAAAAAGCAGAAGGTAGTTGAGGAACTTCCCGAGTCTTTTGAAGAAGAAACCTATGAAGATCAGGAAGAAATATCGGAAGAAGTGCAGGAAGAACTCATAGATGAAGATATATCCGAGATACCGGAAGAAGAGAGTATCGAGGAATACGATGATACGGACTTTGAAGACATCCCGGATACTACAGAAGAGGCTGTTGAAGAAGAGATCGAGGCTATTCCTGAACCCGAACCGGTAAAGAAGTCATTTAAGGAAAGACGCGAAGAAAAGAAAGCGCGCAAGATGCTAAAGAAAGCAAAAGCAGCAGAGGCTATTCCCGAGCCTGAGATCCAGTCAGAGCCAAGCGTTGAAGAATGGACATGTCCTAAGTGTGGAGAAGTTAATCCTTCAAAAGCTAAATTCTGTATGGAATGCGGAACAACGAAACCGGTTATACCTGCTGAATGGACTTGTCCTAGCTGCGGAGAAATTAATCCGCCTAAGGCGAAGTTCTGTATGGAGTGTGGCACAACCAAGGCATAAAGAGGAGTCATTATTATGATACTCAATTTGATATTATGTGCACTTATAGTCGGCATTATAGCCGCAGCAGTGTACTACTACATCTATAAACTTAAGAACGTCAGCTGGGAAGAAGAGGTTAATGATGTAAAGACCATCGATTATCTTGTTCAGGGCGTAAAGGAAATCTTTTCTACCACCCAGAAGCAGAATCTTAAGGAAATGAACATGTCAAGACGCGAGATGGAAAAGAGAGAACTGCTTAAATCACAGTTAAGAAGTTCGCTAAAGACCGCAGCGTACGGTGACAAGGAAGCAAAAAAGTTCATTACAAACTATATCGAGAGCCTTATTACCACGCACCCTAAGGTTAAGGTATCGGTAGAAGATGTAGATAACTATATCCACTTTAATTCCAAGTCATCGCTTAAAAACCGCGATAAGTTCGAAATCCTTATGTATCTGTACAGACAGGATTACGGCGACAAATGCTTTACGAAACTTATGGAAGATTACAAACTTTCGGATCCCATAATGCGTGAAGACGGTTCCTTCTACTATGATTTCAGCAAAGAAAAGCTTGATGAGATCTATATGGATGTAATAGACAGATATGAACTGGATTACGACGACAAGGTCAAGATAATTGCAGCGAGAATATTTGCAGATTACAAAGGAGCAGGCGTTGTTGATCAGTTGCTCAATGCAAATCTTGATGAAATTGACTGCGGTGTATCCGGTATTCCCAAGGGTTCTTACGATATCAAGCAGGTAGGAGAGGCACTTAAAAAGGCTCATTACTCATACGAAAGTATCTGGGTAATGATCCATGGTGTAAATATCCGCTTAAGTTGCATAGGCTTTGCAACACAGGATGAACTTATCCGTGTATGTCAGAATATATATAAGTTCAATGCTCCAAGAGCTCTATCAAGAAAGACAGGATATGTAATAGCATCCATGAAAGACGGTTCCAGAATAGTCGTAGTAAGACCGCCATTTGCAGAGAGCTGGTCATTCTTCTTACGTAAGTTTGATTCAACACCGTCTATTAAGCCGGAAAAATTGTTAACAGATGAAAACAATTTCATTCCGATAATGTTGATGAAATGGTTTATCAAGGGATATCGAACGATAGCGATAACCGGTGAACAGGGTTGTGGTAAATCTACTACTCTTAAGAGTTTGGTTAGCTTCATCCCCGAGTTTATCAACCTTCGTATTCAGGAAGCAGCATTCGAGCTTAACTTACGATATACGTATCCTGACAGAAATATTGAAACATTCCAGGAGACAGAGTCAATATCCGCACAGGAAGGCTTGGATTTACAGAAGAAGACCAACGGTGGCGCTAATATCGTCGGTGAGGTTGCAACAGCCGAGGCAGCGAACTGGATCATACAGACTGCAATGGTCGCATCACTGTTTACTATCTTTACGCACCATGCAAAGACTGCTTATGACCTTATCATAGCGCTGCGTAACAACCTGTTGCAGGCAGGCGGTTATTCTAATGAAAAAGCCGCTGAGGAAATGGTTTCTAAGGTTATAAACATCGACTTCCATATGGCGAAGATGAAGCGCCACAGATACTGTGAACGTATAACCGAGATCATTCCTATAAGAGACAGAAGATATCCTTCAGAAAAGCCTGAAAATGCTGATTTATCAGTTAGAGAAAAACTCGATATAGATACTGTTGAATATCAGAAAAGAATCACAGACAGACAGGTATTTGAGACAGTTAATCTGGTTGAGTGGGTTCCCAATGATACTGATACAGATGATATCACAGGCCGTTACATAATGAGACGTATGCCCTCTAACGAGATGATGATGGAGATAAGATCAAAGTTATCAACTAAAGAAGAGCAGTTGTTCTTACAGGATATGGAGACATTAAGAAGTCTCATTGAGGAAAAACAAGCATGATAAAGTACATTCCTTTTATAACACTTGGTTTGGCTTTTATACTGATCGTCTACCTCGTGTTGTACATGCAAAAAAGAAAAAAGCAAAGAGTAAGCAGGACACTTCACTTTAGCAGGAATAAGAGTCAGAAATATTACTACTACTTATATAGAGCATACAGTAATACTCCTTTAATTAAGCGCTTCTTCCTTAAGATGAAGGCGCAGGTAATGTCCATATATCCTGCGGACATGATAGATGTCAACATAAAGGCAACAAGAGATTTCTCAGTAGCCCTGGCAACATCTTTCATGATAGGACTGTTAATCATCGTAATGTCAGGCGGAGATGCCTTCTTTATAGGCATAGGTCTTGTTACAAGTTATGTACTGTTTACACAGTTGTTAAGCAGCAAGATATCCAAGATGGAAGACAAGCTGGATGAACAGTTTTCAAACTTCCTAACAGACGTAAGACATTATTACCATGATACAGGCGATGTAGCAGATGCCGTATACAACACATTTGATGACCTTCCGTACGAGATAAGTCTTCATATAAATAAGATATATGAGATTTTGTTAAGTACAAAGCCGGAAGAAGAAGTTACAAAGTATACAGACATTGCTCCAAATGAGTTTTTACTTATGTTTGCCGCCATATGTTCAACCATTAAAGAATATGGTGACAAAGTGCTTGATGATGGCCAGTGGTTATTCCTAAAGAACCTTAATTACCTTAAGGAAGAGCTTAATGTAGAGATACTTAAGAAAAAGCAAAATAACTACATGTTTAAGGGCTTAAAGACTATAGCAGTACTGCCTATATTCTTCCTAAAACCCATAGAACTTTGGGCCATAAGCAATATGCCGGAAATGAGTGAGTTTTACAGAAACGGATCCGGAACGATTGCGATGAGTATCTGCTTTGCAATAACGATACTTATATATCAGTTAATAAGCAACCTTAAAGATGGTAGGGTTGATGAATACAAGGAAAATGTATTACTTCATAAACTTGCAAATTTACCATTCTTAAGGTGGATGCTTACAGCTGAGATTAACCGTAATTATACAAAGTCTCTTCGTATAGGTAACAACTTAAAAATCACCGGTGAAAACATCGGCCCCAGAGAGTTCTTACTTAAGAGAATACTTTACGGTATAGGACTTGCAATAGCCTTTAATATCGTGGTCATATTTGCAAACTATCAGCAGAAAAACATGCTTTTGCATGATTTCTCAAAACAATTCGAAAATTCGATTGTTCCATCGGAAGAATACCGTGAAAACATGAGAATTGTGGCTGAAGAATGTATAAATAATACAAAAGGCCCGATAGAAGACGAAGAACAATATTCAAGAGACCTTGCCGTAGAAAAGCAGATTAAGTATAAGTACGCACAGGAAATCGTTACCGAACTTAATAAGCGATACGACAAACTCGGACATGTATATTACAAGTGGCATTCACTGATTTTAACTGTTGTATTCTTCTTTATGGGATTCTCGATACCTTGGTTCTTACTATGGTATCAGATCAAGATCATAAAGATGAACATGGAAGACGAAGTAGCCAGGTTCCAAACACTTGCCCTTATCCTTATAAACGTGGATGGAATGACAATAAATACGCTGCTTGAATGGATGGAACGCTTCGCATTCTGCTTTAAGGCGTCAATCACAACCTGTTTGATCAATCTGGAAGCATCTGAACGAAATGCTTTGGAACAGATGAAAGAGGATGAGACATTCCCGTCATTCAGGAGATTTGTGGACAACCTGCTGTCTATCGATAACGTGGGTATCGTATCCGCATTCGATGAACTTGAGAGTGAAAAAGAGTTTTATAAGAAGAAGCGTGAGCAGGATAACACAGAGATCGTAAAGTCTAAGTCTTCAATGGGACGAATATTAAGTTACGTCCCGGTAATAACAACATTTATGACATATTTGGTATATCCGTTCGGTATGATGGCTTTAAGCATGATGGATATCATGAACGAAGCATTAAGCGGCTTGTAAGGAGGATACCATGCAAGAAGGAATAGTAAAGTTATTTGTTGTATTTGCACTTTTAATGATGACACTGCTATTGGTATGGGGTTTTATGAAGACAAAAGACTCTGCCAAGCAGGCCGTAAGATCATCCAATGAGAAATACTCAGGTATGTCTTATGTAGAGAAAGAGCCTTCAAGGGCTGAATACCCTTTTGAAGCAATATATTAAAATGTTTCTTTTAAGAAAGGAGAAATGCTATGTCAGAAGCTTCACCCGTTTTTATTGCATTAGTTGCAGGCGCTATTTTGATGTTGCTCGTCGTATCAGCAGGATTCCTTATTTATAACGGTCAGAAAGAAAATCTTAACACCGTTATGGATGAAAGTAATAAGACGGCAAATCAGTTAGCAGAAAGTAAGTGGACTCAGTATGAAGGAGCTGAGGTAACAGGATCCGAAGTAATTTCCGTTATCAAGCAGATGAAAGAGACAGATACGTTTGTTACTGTCAATAACGGAAACGGTGATGTTAACTACATCTACACAGACGGAGCTACACTTACAACCAAGATGACAGATGCTGAGTATGCTACCGCACTGTCAAAGGCCAAGAAGAGAGGCAGCACAGAGTACATTAATCCCAACACACGTTTTACCGGAGAGATCGTACGTGATGCTGTAACAGAAGGTATTTTGGGCATTAAGTTTACCAAGACATCATCACTTGGCACACCATAAGATATTAAGGAGAGACCTTAATATAGATATCGCTCGGGGCGTACCTGCGCCCAGTTGGTATACAGCCCCGGCGGTATCACCTGTTAAAAGACTATGAGAGAACCGGAAAAACTAATTTTTACGCTATTTTACATCATCATATTTGTATCAGCGGTATTTATGTTCTTCACGTTCCTTAATAATACTGAAAAAAAGGAACGTATTGTTGCAAGGGATACACTTTCCAAGGCATCGGTAGAAGAGCATGTAGGAGCTGATAAAGAGACAACCGGGCTTAATGCTGTTAAAGATGTTTCCGGTAATGTAGCATATGTACCGGTTAAAGGTTCAGATGTCATATTTGACCTATTAAACATTATCGATGCAGTTAATGATAAAGATATTGAAGCAGGAAAGATAAAGGTGACTGTAAAGATAAGAGGCGGCGAAATCGTACCCTCTAATGCAGACCTTTTAAAGATAAAGAACAGAAAAACCAATGTATTAGATAATTTAAGCAGCGAAATTGATAAAGACGCTCAATACAGAAGAGTATATTACTACAATGACGAGTTGAGTATCAATGAGCTTAAATACGATCTGTAGAAAGGTTTTATTATGGATGATATATTCGGAAGATTATTTGCGATAGTTTTGGTTATATTTGCACTTTTTTATTTACATATAACTATTATGGCAAAGAAACAGGATACAACAGCGCAAAGTTACATAGACAATGCCGTAACAGAGTTTGTTGATAACGCTAGGTCAACTGCCAAGATAACCGGCGATGACTACGAAAAGATGGCAACAAAGATCTTTGCGGCCCACGCTCCGTGTAGGATCAATATATATCATGGAGCAAGCTATGTAGTACCTGATCCTTCAACGGGGGATATCAAATATCATAAAGAGTATTACTCAGAAAATGAGATTTTACCGCTTATTTTGGATTCCGGCACAGATGTAGCCTATGAACTCAAAGAAGGCGACTACTTAAAGGTTGTAGTATACAACACAACTCCGACACTTGGAGACAGGTTATTATCAGTATTTTTCATGTCGGCAGCAGATTCAAAGACACTGTTTACCAGTTATGGTGGATACGTAGGTAATAATATAGAGGATTAAAAGTGAAAGCATCCGATTGGATCATTATATTTTCAATTATTTTCATATGTTTTACCAGCATTGTCTTCTTTGGAATTAATCAAGATCGTACCTCGACCGTGGTTAATGAAGAATATGCGAATATGCTCACCATAGCGTGTCATGATACGGTAAAAACAGCTGATCTTGAACTTATTAAGACCGGCGTATGGCCAACGGAAGAATCAAGGCAGAGCGCCCTTGCAGCATTTTATTCTACATTGGCATATTGCATGAACAATGAATATATGGAAGAGGAGAAAAGTAATCACCTGTTCATTCCTTCAGTTGTTCTTATAGATGTGGACGGATATTACGTTTCTTACAATTCAGCCCTTGATGATAAGGGGAACGTCTATATAGGAACATCGTCATCTGGAAATGAATATAGCAGATGGATGAGTATGGCGGACAGCACCGGGGGAGATATAATAGCCAATAAAAACGCTTATAAAGAAGGCGTTACTATAAGCCCCATTAATACATGGACGGCGCAGTATGGTGATTACACGGTAAGGTTCTATCTTAATGACGAGATGAGTGTAATCTACTCTGATGCAAGCGGTAAGACGTATGTGCAAAAGGGAACACCTGAGAAATTAAAGAAGGAATTTGAACAGCTGGTAAAAGAAGGCAAAATAGTTGATTCAACCTTAGATGGTGTAGCCCCAAATCGAAACACGGCTGATACAAGATGCAGTTTCAGGCAGTTACTCACGGATTCCGGTAAATTTGACCGGGAAAAGAGTTATGTCATAGTAAGTCAGATAAACAATGAGGTTGAATACTACATCAACTATCATAACGCCTTTGCTGAAGAGAATGACATTCCTTACAGTTACACCATGCCTGATATAAAAGGTGAAAGTTGGCACAGATTACTTAAAAATCCTACAGCCATAGCATTTATGCAGGGCCGACAGATGCAGACAGGTAAACAGTTCACCAACGTATATGCACTATCAGGTGGAGAGCTTGTAAAACAGCACAAATACTACATAACAGAAGAAGGCGGCAAACTATACTACCATAATCTCTACGCAAAGAACTGTCCCTTATATACAACAGACTGTGTTGATGTAGATGAGGTTGTTAATTTTAAGGGCGGTCAGATGGGATTAACTCCTGATGTATACGAAACCATTGATGCACATCAGGAATGGTACAAAACAAGTAAATCAACAGGTATAAGAGTTCCTATATCGGATGAAGGAGATCCGGTAGAGACTTTATACGATAGTATGGAAGAATGCGCAAGGCAGGGCGCATATCCATGCGAATGTGCAATAAACCATAACTAAAGCGAGAGAGGAGGCCGTTATGTACAGAAGAAGTCCAGAAGATAAAGCAAGATTGATGGTAGAAAAGATCCTTACCGACAGGGAAGTTCAACCACTTGTATGTGAATTAAAATATTTCGATAAGGAACTGTACAAGCACAGCCTCAATGTAGCATTTATTACCGCTCAGATAGTGATACATCTTAAGTATTCAAAAGAGCGTCAATATGACTTTGTAACAGCAGCATTACTACATGATATAGGAAAGACAGTAATTCCAATAGATGTAGTCGAAAAAGAAGGTTCACTAACGCCTGAGGAGTATGCTCTTATGAAGACGCACGTTAATGAGGGAGTTAAGATCCTCGAAGAAGCAGGCTTTAACGACTTTATTAAAAGATGCGTAGCAACCCACCATGAAATGTTAGATGGAAGCGGTTATCCCAATCATTTAGACAGGACAAGACTTACGGCTGAAGACCTTATCATAGCAGCAGTAGATAAATATGATGCCTTAACCTCAAAGAGGACATACGGAAAAGAATGTACGTCATATGAGGCCATAGGTATATTGATGAATGAAGGTAGCGTAGATACAGAATGTCTTAAGTACATAAATATGTGCGAAGCCATCTAAATTTGCTACTTTGTTATAAGAATGGTATAATATACCAAGATAATAATATGCATAGAAAGCGTATATACATATACAAAAAAATTGGGATAACAACGGGTTGCATAAGTTTTGGATACAGTGTATGTATCCGTAATTTTGCTGTTAAACAGTAATCATATCTAATTCTTACGCAATTCTGCAAATCCCCGCAAATTATGAAAATAGGCTATCAGGGTGACATTGGCAGCAATAATGAAGTTGCTGTAGAAAAGTTCATAAAGCGCAATTCAAAGCTTAAGTTTGCAAGCTACATGGAACGCATACCACTAATCACAGCTCATAACGTGATAGATAGTTTGTTAAATGAACAGATAGACTTTGGAGTATGCGCAGTAAGGACATTTACTGAAAGTAGCGCTGCTAAAGTAGCAGAAACAACAGAAGCATTAAAGGAAACATCTCATTTGCTTGAAGCAATAGATGTCCTCAGATTGCCGATACATCACTGTTTATTCTGCTTACCGGGCGAAACTATAGATACCATAGCATCGCATAAGCAGGCACTGTTATATACAAAAGAAACAAGGAAACGGCTTTTTCCAACTGCCAAAGAAGTAGAAGAAAAAGACACCGCCTGGTGTGCCAGAGCATTGCGTAGTGGCGATTTACCTGCAAATTACGGAATTATATGCAAAAAAGAAACCGGAGATAAATACAATCTCGAATGCATACTCGAAAACATAGAAGATGAATCGATTAGCACGGAATTTGTGCTGTATCAGAAATGGAGAGAATGATGAGTTTTACAACAGTGGATATAGGTTGTTTCGTAGTTCTTGCGATGACGATCATATATGAAGGAATATACGTTTATAGATTTTATAAGGCAAATAACATATAGAAGCGCTTAAGCGGAAAGCACCGATGTGTTTGTAACCCTACTGTACCCCCAAAACAGTATTACACCCAAATTACATTCACAGATGCATCGGCGGCGAGGTTCGAATCCCGCCGCTTCTTTCACAGAGGAAAAACAATGGACGAAGATACCGTAAGGCTTATACAGGTACTAAATAACTGCACAATGGTGGAACTGGAAAGGCTAAGAAAGTGCTTTCAATATGATTACAAGACCTATCCTGAAAAGAGAGTGCAGGCAGGCGAACTGCTTGATCATATAGAGGCGATCATAAAACAGAAACAGGGAAGGTCGTAAAGTGGAAGATTTTGTAGAAAAGCACAGAAAACAGATACGAACGATTTTATGCACAGCCCTTACCGTAGGATGCCTGCTATTATTTCCAGTAGCGTTTTTAATCCTATACATAGATGCCATACCTTTCATAATAAAGATATGCGCTGTGGCACTGATACTTATATGTACATTCAAGTGGCAATGGATTGCTAAAGGCATAAGTTTACTGGGTAAAGGGATAAATACCATAGTTCCACCCGACAAACCGGAGGAACCGGCTACAACAGTAGCCATTACGGATCTGACAGATGGTAAGTATTCGGGTAAAGCCACGAAGGATGACAATAAAGATGAGTAATGCAGACAAATATAAATACATCAACTATCTATCGATTACAGCGATATTCATATGTGTTATCGGGCTGATATTCTGTGCAATCGCAGGAAGCATGTTCTGGATGGCGTTTGACGGTGTCATGGCCGGGCTTAATATTTGTATACTGCTATCCAACAGGAAGAGAAGATTAAATGACAACGATGAATCTTATTGAAATAAGAAAAAATCTTTATAGGAATTACTGTTTGGAATTGTCAGCATATGATCCGGGAATACGAGAAATTGCCGAAAATGAGGATATATTGGATGACACAGTGGCAAGTTACATCTGTGATTCAACATGGATAGACATTTTTTCGGGGAATGGTGATTTTGTAGGGTTTGCGATATTTTCAACCAACGAGAAGGAATGCCACCCTGATGCAGACAGGGAGATATGCCAGGTTTATGTAAAAAAAGAGTATAGACGCCAAGGTCTTGCATCAGAAGTAATAATACCGTATATACAGGAGCATCCGGGGCTGTACTCGTTGGATATCTTAAACGGAAATACCACAGCATCAAGATTCTGGAACGAGATATTTGCATCCCTCGGGGCAAGGTACGTGGAATTGCCAGAAGTAAGGACGGATAAAGAAATGTTAAGTTACCTTACTTTATATGGATACGATGTAGGATAAGGCAGGTGTGATTATGGAAGGTATTAAACGAGAGGAAAAATCGAGAAGTTCACTTATAAAGGTGCTCTCCGAACAAATAGGTTATACAAAGAAAAAAGAGCCGGTACTTGCCAAAAGTGATGCAACAACAGGTACATATTTCTGCGCGACTATAAAGGAAGCACCGGATGCAATGCTATCGGATGCAAAATCGTTTTTCGAATCGGAAGTAGTTATGCTACGTGCACAGGCAGAAGCAGCAATAATACCCGGATCATCGTCACCGTTAAATAAGAAGGCATCATATGCTCGACTTGCAGCGCAGGCGATAGAGTACTATGCCACAAGAGAACGAGGCAAAAATGTAGATGAAAAGAAGTAAAAGACATCATAGAAAAGGTACAAAATGAGCAGTAAAATTAAAAGCCCCTGTGAAAAATGCGAATTAAAACGGGAGGGATGTAAGTTTGAATGTATACGAATGAGAGCATTTGCTAATGATCAGCCCAAGATGCAGTTTATCAAATCGATAGAAAGAGGAAAACATAAAAACCCAGTAAAGATTAGAAGTAATCTTGAGGAAAAACTCGCAAAATACTAAAGAAGAACAAATCGGTGATTATAGGAAATAACAATGCAAAATTGGGAGGCAAAATAAATGGTAAAGAAAAATACAGATCAAAATATAGCAAAAAGAATAGAGATAATTTTTGAAAATTGCGAAGTGGCGTCCATTGAAGCGGATATGATAAATTATCTTCTCTTCGACGATATAAAAGAAACCATAGCAAAAGACACGGCACTTACAATAAGAAAATACAAAACGATAGGTTCTTTTTATATGGCGCTTAATTCAAAAGCAGACATTATCTACGATTCCTTCGGTGGAAGGTCAGATCAGACGCTATTCAAAAGGATACAGAAACACGCTGACATAACCGGTATCGCACTTGTGTATGGTGACGGACATGAAGAGCGGCTGAGTGTAACTTGGACAGGTGATTCGGAGTATAGTAACGATGCTCAAAGAACATGCACGCTTCCAAATCACGGATTAGCAGTAGTGATATCCGAAGAACCTATAGAAACAGAACAAGGCGCTATTTAAGGCAGGTGATTGATATGGCAAGGATATGCCCGATAACATCCGAAACCGTACTGTATGCAGACTGTCTCGAATGTTCAGAGCGGTCGGAGTGCATAAGAAACGGCGGAGCTATTAGGAAGAAGGACACAGTAGAGACCAAAGAAAAGAAGGATGCTTCAAAGGAGGAATAATGCGCAACGTTAATGGAACCGAAACTGACTACAGGACGGCTGAAAGGATTGAAAAGGTGCTCAGGGAGTACTACGCCACCTACGACAACGGTCTTGTAGCGGAACTGCTCGCAGCGTGTTCTAACAACGCTACCGTTGCAATGAACAAACTCATAGAGCAGACGTGTTTAGAACTTGCAGCATGTGGTATCTCAACAGATGAGTACGAGAGCGCCATAAGGAACGCCTACATCGCGGTGAGTAAGCAGATGCGTAAGGAGATGGGGCTTAGCAATAATCCCAGAGACTTTGTCGGAAAGAGTGGTGCTGATCACTCTGAAAACAAGGTGTGTACATAATGGCTCCATAACGTATCCAAATTGGATACAAAGGATAGAATAGGGCAACTTCAAATTCACAGCATACGAGCGCTATTAAAGAAGGAGATACCGGATGGTAAAGAAGTACGTACTTGACACAAACATACTCATGGCAACCGAGGGGCGTGCTATCTACGGATTCGACGACAACATAGTCGTCGTTCCCGCGGTGGTACTTGAGGAACTCGACAACCTGAAGACTCGCCCGGGCGAAGTTGGATATCAGGCGAGGGAATCCGTGAGGATCATAGACTCGATAACCGAGAGGTCGTGCGGGTTAAGGAACTGGAACATACCCGACCACAAGGGAACCTTTGAGATCGTAGACCTGTCGGACTTTGGCGAAGAGCTTGCTCATCTTCCGAAGGGGTACAGCACCTCAAAGGCTGACAACATAATCATCGCAACGGCGCTTCTTATAAAGAAGGACGAGCTTGAAAAGCACAACCCCGAGCCGGTACTGGTGACAAACGATGCGGCGATGAGGGTAAAGGCGCTCTCGTGCGACCTGAACACCCAGTCGTACCGAAACGACCAGATAAGCTGCGACTTCTCTTACACGGGAAGGGCAACCATAGAGACCGACCGGTCGATAGAAACGCTCTACAGCACGGGCGTGATGGATCCGCCACCGTTCCCTGATCTAAGCTACGGTGACGAGGCCCGCCCGCTTAAGGAGCAGAGGTATCACGAGCACGAGTACTACTGCTTAAAGAACGGCAGTGCGTCTGCACTTTGCAAATATGAGAAGGGCAGGCTGGTAAAACTTACGGACTATACGAAGGAGCCGGTGTTCGGGATATCCCCGAAGAACTCGGCGCAGTCGTTTGCTCTCGACGCGCTCCTTACTCCGGCAGAGGAGGTTCCGCTGGTACTCTTGAAGGGGCCCGCAGGCACAGGAAAGACGCTCCTTGCACTTGCGGCAGCGCTTAGCCAGACCTACACGAGCTTTGGCAAGCGCAGGCACTCCGAGGGCGGCTACGACAGGATCATCTGTGCCCGTGCGAACGTGCTCGCCGATGCAGACATAGGCTTCCTGCCTGGGGACATTCAGGAAAAGACACTCCCGCTTCTTTCACCGGTGATGGACAACCTCTCGTACCTATTGGGACTCGGAGAAGAGGATAAGGAGCAGGTGGCGATCCATATGGACAGCCTTCTGGAAGACGGAATCATAGAGGTCACTAGCCTCGCGTACATAAGGGGGCGCTCGCTTCCCAACACGTTCATGATTATCGATGAAAGTCAGAACCTCAGCAGGCTTCAATCAAAGACGATTTTGACTCGCGCGGGAATGGGAACAAAGATAGTCTTCATGGGCGATGTGGATCAGATAGACAACCCAAAGCTCGACAGAAAGTCCTGCGGCTTAAGCTACCTGTCCGAGAGATTCGTAGACAACCCTCTGTGCGCTCAGGTGGAGTTCTTCGAAAGCGAGTCTGTAAGATCAAAGTTGGCGGCCGAAGCAATAAGGTTGCTATAGGAGAAATAAATAATGGAAGATGCAAAAGGATGCCCTCTTTGCGAGAAGAACAGCCCTGACGCGCTGCGCGCCGAATCGCACAAAGATGAGCAAGAGACACATGCCAAGCTGGTTCATGTAAAAGGCGGAATTTTCAGAATCGACGCAGAAAGAGAAAGAAAGCAGGCGGTCGTGGTGTTCAATTACTGCCCAAGGTGCGGAAGAATGCTGGCTAGTCCACGAACTTAAACTGCCTCGCGTTGCGAATGCGACAATCCGCGATGCAGTCGTCGTCGCTTGAAGGCGACCAGTTTCCAATGACAACGTGTAATTGGACAACAAACGCGAGCTGAATCAGCCATAGGCTTTCGCACCCTCCAAAGAAAGGAAACTATATGAAAAAGTGCGCATATTGCGACGAAGAAAAAGCCATACACAACGACGAGACGTCACCTTCGCTATCGATGGTAATGCTCGTAAACAAAAGCAGGGGGCTGTCCATTGTGAGACTTGACGGTAGCGATGGCTTGGCGGACTACCTTCTCAACACAATCTACTGTCCCGAGTGTGGAAAGAAGTTGCGCCAGAACTAAACGAAATTATATCTGATCAGACACTGGAGGTCAATAGGAGGGCACATGAAGTACAGAGCAAAACCGTTTTTAATAGAGGCCTTAAAAATAGGCGCAAACATGTCGGAGATTAGGAACTTCACGCGCGGCAAGTGCGACATAGGTCTTGGAAAGGTAACGATTCATACCCCGGAAGGCGACCTTGTGGCAAAAGAGGGAGACTACATCATAAAGAACTCCCTCGGGGAGTGCTACCCGTGCAGAACAGGGGTGTTTGAAGAACAGTATGAGCAAATAGAATAGGAGAATCGCCATGTCAGCACCGATGTCGCCGTGCCAGTTCTGCCCGGACAGGTACGTGGGATGCAAGTCAAGTTGTGACAGATGGGGCAGGTATTCCAGCGAATTCACAGAATACAAGGCCGTAGTAAACGCCGCAAAGAAGCGCTACTTCGACCTCACCTACCATGCGATAGAAAGCAACACCAAAGGAAAGAAGCTCAGAGGCGGGTACAGGAAGTAGTCCAAACAGAAGAGAAACGCAAGCATAACAACGCCGGTGCTGGACTACGCCTTTATAGCACAAAAGTGGTAGGCATACATATGTAAATTGCTACAATAGCGGGAATACTGTTTAAACATGTTTGGGACAATGATTCATGGATGGATGTCACTGTAACATACGCAGGTCTTGCATCTATTGTAATAGGACTTATTATAGCAGGAGCAAGTTATTCAATTATAGAAAAGAAGGATTTATCATAGGGCAATCGTTTAATCAACAGGAAAAGGAGAATAATTGACATGAATAAGAATAGAGACTGCCCATTCTGTAATTTAAAAAAAATTGCAGTAGACGGGGGCTCGAAAGGAGAGCGAACGGCGACCTACTCGCGGATTCCCAACTCAGACATTATGCAGGTTGACGATCTAAAGAACCACAGACAGTACCTTATAGAGGTGAGGTATTGTCCGATATGCGGAGAACGGCTGAGTTAATCAACAATGTATACATGCTGTGTTCTGTGATGCACTGTGCAGGTGGCCATCCATTTTTCATTGGCTACTGGAGTCCAATCATCGGCAATAACAAGGGTTTTAAACCAAGGACAGCTTAGTTTTTTGCAGTGCTTTACCATATCAAAACGGTCACGCTCGTCATCGAAGAACACTTTGACATAAAGGGGTGTCTCCCTGTTCATATCGTAAGCCGGAAAATTAAACACTATGGCATGATCTTCTGGCACGGCGTAGTAGTATGTGAGCTCAACGACTTTAAAGCCCTCTATCCCGTTTTCAAAAAGGTGGTAGTTGTCGTAACCGCAGATGTAGTCGTTCATGCAACAGTCACCGTATGTTCCGTTTATGCCGACGGACAAGTAGGCGCCATAGAAGGCCTTTAAAGTGTTGACAGGGATTCGGTGTCCGTACCCTACGACACCTCCACCGTGGTGGTTGTGCCCATGGATATTGGCGTTTTCGACGCCATTCATAAGGTTGTTGATGAGGTTTTGGATATGGAAGAGGTTAGGATCGTACCTGTCGCTGTCAAACACTATATCCTGCCGCAGGCAGTAAGAGAAGCGGTGGTCAGTCTGGTGTTTACTACGGAAATGAGCCCGCGTATCTCCAGAAGAAACGAGGATCATCTCCGCATTGCACCCGTCGAACTGACAATAGAAGGAAGCCCCTCCACGAAATGCCTCAGAAGCGGCTATGAGCCCGCCATTGGGATAGTTTAATCTCGCTTTGCTTGCCATAAAAGGAGTCCTTTATGAAAGAATGCAGTTTTTGCAACTCAAACAACCATCAGTTTACCATATTCGGTTCTCAAAATAAAGCGGAGGTACATATGGTACAGAACTACATGAGCATCCTAGGTGATTATGGAGCAGATTACCGCATCAAGTGCAGACACTGCCCAATGTGCGGAAGAATATTGCCGGAGTTTGTTGAATATAGGAGCAGTCAAGAACCCGTCATATAGTAAGAAACACAGATACCATAGACGAAACAAATGTGAAGTAATTAAAGAAAGGAGCCTCCATGGGAAAAGACAGAAACCTGAAAAACGACGTAATGTTCATCATAGACACCTTAAGAGAGGCCGGGTACCGCTATCTTACGGACAAAACAGCCGAGGTTTTTAAGAAGGGCAAGTACGACCTCGTTACAGAAACCGACAGGCAGATAGAAGACCACATAAAAAGAATGATCCACAAGCACTACCCCAAAGACATCGTTATAGGAGAAGAGTATTCTCCAAATGACAAACCCGGAAAAGTATCGTGGACGGTCGATCCGATAGACGGCTCGGTCAACTACGCCCACGGGATGCCCTACTACGGGATACAGGTGGCAATCCTTAACGAAGAGGAGGTGGTCGCAGCGGTGATATACCTTCCGGAGATAGGCAAGGCGTTCTGGGCCATAAAGGGTCAGGGAACATATGAAACCTACGATGGAAACAGTAACAAGCGTCTCGTCATAACTCGACACGCAGATATTGAATCGGCGGTAATACATGTTGGAGATATTACTCATGATAATGAAAAACTACGAAAAAAAGAATTTGAAATGATGGAAGTTCTCTCAGACAAAGTATCAAAGGTAAGAATGTTTGGAGCGTCGAGTTGCGACTTTTTATCGGTCGCAAACGGAAGGGCGGATGCCTACGTTATCTTTACAGAGAACCTTTGGGATATTTGCCCGGGAATGCTTATTTGCAGTGAGGCAGGCGCTATAGTAACAAATACCGAAGGAAAGCCTCATAAATTTGGAGATGATGGGGTTGTTGCAGCGTCGAATCGCGAACTCTATAACGTGATCATAGAAGCATTGGGAAATAAGGAGTAATGGCTATGTATACGGTATTAACTCACGGACATTTCTTTTGCCGTGGAACACAATCAATTAAGGTGGATATAGAAGCTCCTTTTATAGAAAAAAGCAGAAGCGATGCATCCATGAAAACAGGAAGAACTCATTATCAGGTTGAAGAAGATAGTGACGGGCTTGCACAGGTTATTGCTTACGACAAAGACGAGGGACGTATTGGCCCTTGTATGGTATCCGCAAAAGGATCGGAAAATTTTTGTTTGTTTGTAAATATAGAAGATAAATCATATCTACCCGCAAAAATAGTTGTGGATGTAAATGAGATCACCGAGGTATAAAGCAGTATGTGAACATAGGAAATTAGAGGAAAACAATATGAGTAACGCAGTTAACGACAATATAATGGACAGACTTTATGATGAAATAACATCTTCTTGTCTACATGCAGCCTTTATTAAGAATGGCAAAAATAGCAACATTATACGGTGCTTGTCTGATAAGCTTGTATATCCCGAGCAATTTAGCGCTCATTGCTATGGCAATACCAAATGCTTTGTAGGCACAATACTCCACGTTGGATACAGCGAGGGCGACGCAGACCGGTCGGATCTGACACAAAGAACAAAAAACCGCGCAGATGCGATATACCAGTTATTTGACAGGTGGACAAGCGCAGGTTTAAACACGAAACACGCAAACAATCCCTTTAAATCAAAGGCTTTTATGAAGTACCTTGATTCTATCGATTACACCGCAAGTGATTACGTAATACTGGCTACTGAATGGTAATTATACGGCAAAATTGGAAATAAATAGATATTTGAAATCTTAAATGCATATTTATTATAAAGGTGTTGTCTGCGCCGCTTCTTGCAGGCAAAGATTTTAAAAATAATTGTTTTGATAGAATGTTGGTGGCTCGGTATCAGAGCCTTAGGAAGCGGCGATCAGATATATAGGAAATATATGATGAGTGACAAACATATAAAAGCAATGATAAATATGTGTGCAACTTTCGAAGGTATAGATCGGATTCTCAAACAGGCACACTGTAAAACGGAATACGATAAGGCAAAACACCTTTCTCGGCTATTCGATATTCCATTTGAGTACATAGAAGGGGACGACGTACACGAAATATATGCAAATATGGTACAAAGAGTGCTTAAAAGATAGGGTATGGAAATAAGGAGGTTATGTATGAAGAAATCAGGTATTGCCATTTTGGCGGGATTAGTAGGCATTGCAATAGGCGCAGTTGCAACACTTTGGTTAGTTATGAGTGACTGTGAGGATCTGGATATCGACGACGAAGAAGATGATGATTTAGATTATCTCGAAGACGACGATGACAGAAAGTGAGGCATAACATGGGGAACAGCAACAAACTACCGATAATCCTTAAATTGAGGAAGCGTTACAGCCTGTATCGGAAGGTGGATGGGGTAATTGAATACGACGAGATACCTGAAAATATAGGAAAAACATCATTTCCGATGGTTTTATATGATTTTGGAAGGGATAAAATCATCACGGCCGATAAATGGCAGGATTTGTATAACCTAAGCCTTAAAATGTAGGGGAAATGTATGAAAACAAAGATGGTCACATTCGATACATCAACAACCATAACCGGTTGGGCGTATTTTGAAAACGGAAAGCTCATAGAAAGCGGTGTTATAGATAAACTTGACACTCCTCATAGCTAAAGCAAGGGGATTCCTGCTTCAACGACCGTTGCCCCTAAAGTAGCAGGACTTACATAGTCTCCACAGGCGTAAGTTCGGGACTGCCCGTCCCTACGAAGCATTTAGGGTAGCTTCCAGACCTTTGTTTAAGATGTTTTTAGCAGCATTTACATCACGTTCATGTTCGGTATGGCATTTAGGGCATATCCATTTGCGGACAGACAGATCCTTGACATCAGAGTTTTGGTATCCGCATACATGACATACCTGACTTGACGCATAGAATCTTGGAACCTTGACAACTTCATTACCGTACCACGATGCTTTGTATTCGAGCATAGATACGAAATTTGACCACGACGCACTTGCTATATGCTGCGCCAACTTATGATTTTTAACCATACCGCTCACGTTTAGGTCTTCAATGCAGATAGTTTGGTTTTCACGTATCCGTTTTGTAGACTCTTTTTGCAAGAAATCATTGCGTTGGTTGGCTATCTTTTCGTGGATTTTGGCTACCTTGAGCCGTTGTCTGCTGCGATTGGATGAACCCTTCTGCTTACGGGACAACCTGCGTTGCTCACGGTTGAGCTTACGCATAGACTTTTCCAAGTATTTAGGATTGTCGAGCGTCTTGCCGTTGCTGTCGGTGTAGAAATGGCTCAAGCCTACGTCTAACCCTATCATGCCACCGTCGTTGGTCTTAAAAACGGGATTAAAGTCCACGTTAAGAACTACGAAATACTTTCCCGAAGGAGTGCGCTCAACGACTGCGTGGTTAATGTGACCGACTTCCATAGACTGTTTTACTTTAACGTAACCAAGCTTAGGGAGCTTGATATATTTACCGACAATGCGGATATTGCCGCCTTGATTGATTGTCCTATATGATTGATGGTTATCGTGTTTGCTCTTAAACCGAGGATACCTACCTAAATGCTTAAAGAAGTTTTTGTATGCCACATCCAAATCCCGCAGTGATTGTTGTAATGCAATAGAATCAACATCCTTAAGGAAAGAATACTTATCCACAGATTTAAAGGATGTAAGTTTTGCAGATGTTTCCTTATACCCGATAGAGGATCCGCTCTCGTAAGCAGACTTACGCATATCAAGTCCATAGTTATATATGAAACGGCAACATCCAAAGGTACGGTTGATGAGATTGCGCTGTATTTTGTTTGGATATATGCGAAACTTAACACCTTTATTCATGGTTTTATTATACCAAACATACGTTCCTTAGTAAAGTAAGGGCCTTGTATCCCCATATCTAAAGAAAGGGGTATTACGGCACGATTGATAAGAAAATAGCAGAAAGTATATTAAAGAAAAACTGATTAAGAGGACATAATGAAAAGAAAATGTACAAAGATGGTAACGTTTGATACATCATCTACCGTTACCGGATGGGCGTACTTTGAAAACGGCAAACTAATAGAAAGCGGAGTTATAGATAAGCATAAAGAAAAAGATGCTCAGATCCGTATAGAAGATATGAGTATCGCCATTATAGAACTTCTTAATAAGTACAAACCACTGATAGTAGCCGTTGAAGAGCAGGCTTTTGCAAAGTCAGTTGCTGCGGCGGTCATGAATGCCAAGATTTTGGGTGTTATACAGGGCTGGTGCTTAACGATAGGTTATTGTGAGTTCGTTGCGTTAAGACCGTCCTATTGGCGAAAACTCGTTGCTGATGAAGGCGAATCAGTACCAAAAAACAGATCAGATGCAAAGCCTTGGGATGTAGTTAAAGCAACGAAGTATCTTGGAAGAGCACCGATAGATGATAATGAAGCAGATGCTGTATTGGTAGGATTCGCAAGAATCAAGGAATTTTGCACTTAACGGAGGATAGATGATAGTAGAATATGAGGATAAGACCAATGCCGAAGAAAAAGATATACATCAAGGAAATCCTTTCAGATGAGCTTGTAAAAGCAACAGGAGACCTATACCTTCGTCAGTTAATGTTCACGACAACAAATAAGAAAGGCGAAGAGGTAACTGTTTGCAGAATCTTCTCATCGAAAGAATACAAGCAGGTGCTCGTAAAAGGTTATTACACCATAGAACTAGGTATGGATATGCGGGCCGAGACCTGGCAGAACGAACTGGACAAAGATGATAAAAAGGAGGAAGAAACTTATGTCAGAATTTGATGAAAATGTAGCAGTAGAAACAGAAGAAGAAAAGGAGATAGCAGGAGAGAGCAAGGCTGAAAAGTTTAAGCGTCTGGCTACACCGAGAGTAAATAAGATCCTTAAGGCGATAGATACTCTTGGTAACTGTTCCGGTTCATCATACGAATATACAGATGAGCAGGTTGAGGCTATGTTTGGCGCTATTCAGAACGCTCTTGATCAGACAAAAGAGAAATTCCAGAAAAAGACAAGTTCTACAAAGGAATTTAGTTTCTAAAGGGGAAAGCCTATGCTGACAAAAATAATAAAAAAATTCCGGCAGTGCCGTGATATGCAGGTAATGTTTGATTATTTGTGTGCTTTGTACGAGGAGGTGTATATATAGAATGGAGAGTGTTTCAAATTTTGTAAA
>JAEEGL012359237.1_pt1 | contig 32433 bp, 27 predicted proteins | sample 9134231 | NCBI WGS metagenome assembly JAEEGL01 (sample SAMN16246548, study PRJNA631951) | gut metagenome | biome: gut microbiome; feature: rumen; material: fiber-attached | host: Bos | place: Iran: Karaj | collected 2018-10 | reverse complement strand
CAATTTGAAATCGTCTATCGCTTCCTGAACCGTCACACCTTCACCCGTACAGCCATAGTCTAACCCGGCTTCTTCCATATAAGCGGAGAATCCGAATTCGGCTTTTTCTATAAAGACTTTTACTTTTTTCATTTCTTCAATCTTTTAGGACTGTACCAGAGCGGGTGTCCGTTCGCCTGCGCCCCTGTATCATAACAGCCATACTTTCGAAGCTTTCGTTCAAGTTCGGTGTACTTCATTGCTAAAGTAGAAATTTTTCTATTAATAACAAATGATTCTCTGCTATTATAGCGTATTATTTCATCACTTAGTCGGCAAGTGACGAAAATCGTAGAAAAATATATTTTTCGGTGTGAGATAAGAAAAACTGCGCCGGGGGAGTATAATTATAGTGATGAAAAAACTTCTTATACTCCTCGCGATGGTGCAGAGCCTAAACTTATACGCCCAAAGGAATCCATTTTCTCTGTTTGACCAGGAGAGGTCGCTCGCGACCCACTTCGTTGACTTTTACCTGGGTGGGGCCCGTATTATGGATGACCCGTACTCGGAAGATGAACCTCCGACCTGGACAGGTTTTACTTACACGTGGTTGAAAGACCGTAAGGGGTACTACGTCTCGTTGGGGCGGGCAGAAGAAAAACAGCACGGGATCATAGGAGGTGTGGCTTACCGCGTGTTCTTGGGGGAGAATGCCCCGGTTGACATTCATGTCTATGCGGGAGTCGGTATAATCGACGGAGCTACCGGACTCGACTTCGGAATAAGAATCGGGAGGCCGTCAATTTTCGATGTGAGCTGCTTTGATGTGAGCATCGGCTGCCAAATATACCGCGACCGATATATGCCGACCGTCGGCTTCGGACTCTACATCTGGGGTATCCCCACCCTCATCTGTCTAGCCGCAGCACTTTGAACAAAGAAAAATAATCATGTCCAGTATTCTATTATAGACAGGAAAAGATAATCGAGAATATATGAAACAACTTAAAATCACACAGTCGGTAACGGCTAGGACACAGACAATTGACGACTATCTGAAAGATATAAGCCGTCTTGATATGATCTCCCCGGAAGAGGAGATTGAACTCGCAGAGAGAATACAGGCCGGAGACGAGAAGGCGTTTCAGCGCCTTGTCGAAGGTAACCTGCGCTTTGCGGTGTCGGTGGCGAAGCAGTACCAGAACCGGGGACTCGAACTGTCGGACCTCATCAATGAGGCCAACCTTGGCCTGATGAAGGCCGCGAAGCGCTTCGACCCGACGAGGGGATTTAAGTTCATATCCTACGCGGTTTGGTGGATACGTCAGCAGATACTGTTCGCCCTGTCGGATCAGGGCAGGATGATACGGCTTCCGCTCAACCAGATTGCAACTATCAATAAGATTAATCAGGCGCGCACGCAGTTCCTTCAGGAGAACGAGCGCGAGCCCAGCAATCAGGAACTCGCGGAGCTGGTAGATATGGACCTGCGCAAACTGGCCGAGTCAGACCTTAACAATTCGAAGTGTATGTCACTGAGTTTCCCGATAGGGGAGGACAAGGATGAGACTCTGATTGATGTGCTGCCAGATACGGAGACTAAAAGCACTGACAAGGGCCTCGACGACGAATCGCTCCGTAAAGACATTACCGAGGTGCTGGCAATACTGCCCGACAGGGAGCGCAGCGTCATAGTCCTGAGTTTCGGTCTGGGATGTCAGGCCATGACTCTGGACGAGATTGGCGAGAACCTCGAACTAACCCGCGAAAGGGTGCGTCAGTTGCGGATGAAAGCCATCCGCAAGCTGTCTACTCCGCGAATCCGGTCAAAACTTGCACAATATTTACAATAGTCGAGCAAAAAAATGCTTTACCGACAGTATTTATTAATAGACACTTTCTAACACTTAGATTATGACCATAAACTTCGCCATTGCCGCGCAGCTTGCGCACCCTACAGTTTCCAACATTCTTCACGAAACCCTTCCCAGCGAGGCTGTCAGCAAACTTGACCGTATCGGTCAGGGTGAGCCTGTCACCAAAGTATACGCGGGGGAGACTCGCGACTGGTGGGATCTCGTTGACCCCGCCCAGATAGAGGAAGCCATCTCGGACCCGCTGTGCGAAGGCTATGTAAGACTGATGATCGCTATAGCAGACTAGTTATGAAACGTAAGAATATCTCCAAATCATTCGCTTCGAAAGAAGTAGCAGTGCAGGCCCAGGTTGCCTGCCTTAGCCGCATTTACCGCACCGTTGAACACGAAGGACTCAACGACGTGACCCTCTCATCTCTCGCAGACGATATCAAACTCATCAGCGACCAGTACGAGCTGGACGAAAAGTCGGTAATCCTGCTCGCGGCCATCCTCGAGAAGACCAATACCCCCAACCCCATGTACGACAGCGACCTGGCGGAGTACCTGGGCTGCTCCAACATCGAGTTCCTCTGCTACCGCAAAGCGTTGAGGAAAATGGAGCAGTATGGATACATTATGACCCACAGTTTGAGGGGCAGCGGCACCTGTTACCGCGTTGCCTCCGAGGCCCTCAAGGCCATCGAAACAGAGGGTAAGTTCATTCCCATCAAGATGATTGGACTCACCTCTGAAGAACTGTTCTCGCGTATTCGCAAAGCCATAGGCGAGTTCGGTAGAAGCAGCATCAGCGCAGACTGTCTGCTTGAGGAACTTGACAGTCTCGTTGAGGGAAACTCAACACTGCCTTTCTGCAAGGAGATTCTGGATTCCCCTATATACGATGGCTGTACGGATACCGAGCGCCGTATCTTCTTCCACCTCTGCCACCGTTATGTAAACCATGGCGAACTGTCGGTCGACCTTGACACCCTGGTCCAGTTCACCGACTACTACGAAGACGAAAGCGTCATCAAACGCTCGTTCCTCCACCAAGATATGTGGTCTCAGGAGAAGGGACTTATTTGCTTCGCCAATGAAGACGGGCTGGTCAACAACGAAGCCCTCTCACTCACCGACACAGTCAGGGAAACCTTCTTCACCGACATCGAGATTGCCTCGGACGAGAAAATCTGCCATCCCGACATCATCCCCTACGAGAAGATCAGCGCCAGGGACCTCTTCTACAACGAGGCAGAGAGCGCCCAGATAGCCCGCCTGGAAGGTCTTCTCGATTCAGAGAACTTCAAGCAGGTCCAGAACCGTCTGAACGAATCAGGTATGAGAAAGGGATTCAACGCCGTCTTCTACGGCGCCCCCGGAACCGGCAAGACCGCCAGCGTCCTGGAGCTTGCGCGCCGCAGCGGCCGGGACATCTTCAAGGTCGATATGGCCAAGCTCAAGAGCAAGTGGGTCGGCGACAGCGAGAAGTCGGTCCGCGGCGCGTTCCAGCTCTATCGCAAGCTCTGCCGTCAGAGCGGGAAAGCCCCCATCCTCCTTTTCAACGAGGCCGACGCGATCTTCGCGAAGCGCTTCGAGAACGTCGAGAGAAGCGTGGACCAGATGAACAACAGCATCCAGAATATCATCCTGGAGGAGATGGAGAACCTCGACGGCATCCTCATCGCCACCACCAACCTCATCACCAACCTCGACGAAGCCTTCGAGCGCCGCTTCATCTTCAAGGTCGAGTTCAAGCTCCCCGAGAAGGACTCGAGGGCCAAGATATGGAAGTCGATGATTCCCGCCATCTCCGAAGAAGACGCGAACGTGCTCGCCGACAGGTACACCTTCACGGGCGGCAACATCGAGAACATCGCCCGCAAGAGCACTGTCGAGTACGTGCTCTCCGGCATCGAGCCGACCCTCTCCGTCCTCGACGGCTACTGCCGTGAGGAAGTCTACAGCCGCAAGGCTAATCGTAAACCCATAGGATTCTAGAGCGCCATGGCAAACATCAACGTCAACACCACCGAGCTGCTCCAGCTGCTCGACATCACCCCCGCCGACCACAACCTTATGCTTGTCGGCAAGCACGGCATCGGCAAGTCCGAGATTCTTACCGACTACTACGCGAAGAAGGGAATGCCCGTCGTCGCGCTCTTCCTCGGCCAGATGAGCGATCCGGGCGATCTCATCGGCATCCCCAACAAGAACGAGCAGACGGGCAAGACCGACTTCATGCCGCCCTACTGGTTCCCGCTGGACGGCAAGCCCATCGTCCTCTTCCTCGACGAGCTCAACCGTGCCCGCCCGGAGATACTGCAGACCATCATGGACCTAGCGCTCAACCGCAAGCTGGCAGGGCGCAGGCTCCCCGAGGGCAGCCGGATCATCAGCGCAGTGAACGCGGGCGACCAGTATCAGCTCACGGACCTCGATCCCGCGCTGGTAAGCCGCTTCAACATCGTGAACTTCCGTCCGACCGCGCAGGAATGGCTGCTGTGGGCGGGGAAGAACGGGGTCGACGGCCGTGTGATCGAGTTCATCCAGGAGGACCAGATCTGGCTCGACGGCAACGCCGACGCCCGCGAGGGGGAGGATACCGGGCTGGACAAGACCCCCGACCGCCGTGGGTGGAAGCGCGTGTCCGATATTCTCGGCCAGTCGAGCGAGGTCAGCCCGCTCATGACCAAGGCCATATCGGCGATCGTGGGCCCGAAGGCCGCAAGCGCGTTCGTCAATTCCACGGCCAGCCGCAAGATGGTCTCCGGCCGCGAGGTGCTGCTCAACTTCCCGAAGGTCAAGGAAAAGCTCGATGGCTACGAGCTCCATCAGCTGTCTGTGGTCAACGACGGCATCTACCGTTTCCTCGAGGTCGAGAAGGTCGGCCAGAAGGATCTCGCGGCGGTGAAGAAGAACCTCGAAGACTACTTCGGCTGGCTCGCCGCAAGCAAGAAAGAGTCCGCGGCCCACTTCGCAAACCTGTTCGTCCAGAAGACCTACCCGAACGCCGTAGCCTTCATCGCCCGAGAGTGTCAGGTCCTGACGATGATGTTCATCTCCTACGTCAAAGGCATCAAGTAATGAGGGACCGGATAACCACCATCATCGAGCAGTGGTTCATCCGCGAGCCGGCGCTCTTCCAGGTCATCTGCACCCACGACCTGGTCGCCAACTCGGAGATGGACTGCCCCATCCGCAGCGGCAAGCGGCGCATCGAGTACAACCCCGCCTACCTGTCGGAGATGACCGACCAGGGGCTGGAGGAGGCGCTTCGCACGGAGGCCGTCAGAATCCTGCTCAAACACCCGTACGAGCGCAGGCCGGACGCTTGTGGGCCGCAGGCGATTGCGCTCGGGTCGAACGTGGTCGTGGGCGACAACTACCGCTATTCCCACTTCCGGATTGAGACCCCGGCCGATTTCGAGCTCCCGTCGGGAATGGCCTACGAGTGGTACGCGCGCCAGATTCAATCCATGCTCCCGCCGGGCATGGGCACGGGCGCGGGCGCGGGCGCGAGCGGAGATCTGTCTGCGCTGTGGGACGAGGACGACTTGACGGTAGCGATGATCAACGGGGTGATCGAAGGCTGTACTTCGTGGGGCACGCTCGCGGGCTCGTTCGCCGAGAAGCTGAAAGCCTCGACCAAGGCCACGATTAACTGGCGAAACGTGTTCAGCGGCTTCCGCGCCAGCATCCTCAGCTCGAAGCGCAAGCTTACCAGAATGCGGCCCAACCGCCGCACGGGCTTCGAGAATATGGGCTCGATACGCCGCTTCGACACCAGGCTGCTGGTCGCGATCGATGTAAGCGGGTCCATCTCCAGCCAGAGCCTGAGCTACTTCTACGGGGTAGTGAACAGCGCGTTCAGGTATGGGTTCGAGTCGATCGATGTAATCCAGTTCGACTGCGGAGTGAGGGTGGTTCAGAGCCTGAAGAAGGTGATGAGGGAGACGATGGCCGTGGGTCGCGGAGGCACGAGCTTCCAAGAGCCGATAGAGTACGCGGCTGCCAACGACTATGACGGGCTGCTGATTCTCACCGACGGCTATGCCCCGGAGCCTGTTATCCCCGACCATATGCGATGCAAGATCATCTGGGTGTGTCAGGACAAGGCCAGCTACGACTCCCACCACAAATGGATGGAGAAATCCGGCCGAGTATGTACCATAGAACTGAAATGATATGACAGACGAACAAATTATACGCGAGGCGCTGAAGACAGTGACCGATTACTCCCACCGTCACCCGGACGACCAGTTCGACATCAACGAGTGTATCCAGCAGACCATATTCTCGGTGGAGAGGATATGGCGGGCAGACCATCATACATGGAGACCGTTTGCGGGCCCTGAAAGGCGGGAGATGGATGAATTGCTCCTGAGGATCAAAGACGAACTCTCCGCCAGAGCCTACCTGAAGGCTAACGCCTGCCTGAAGGACCGTATGGTGTTGAGGGTGAACCGGACCAACGCCGAGGCGCTGCTTACCTATGAGATGGGCCTCAGGGGACTCCCATATCATTTCGACTGGCAGAAGTTCAGGGTAAAGGTCTCGTTAAAACTGTCTTGCAAGAGCGAAGTGACCTTCATAGTGAAGTACAAAGATATCAGGGCGGGGAAGTTGACTGATATTCTCGACAAGGCTATGAGGATAGTGGAGGATATCGAAGCTTTCGGAGGACATATAACGGTAAAATAGTCGTATCCGGGTTAAGAATTGTGAAGTCAAGTCAGTAGTTATAGTTGAAATGACAGACTTGAACACGACTCTGAAGCTGGCGATAGAGCAGACTCTCGCGGCTGACCTTACCCCTCTTAGTAACTTTCTACTTTCCAACCCTTTGGAGCCTCTTATTGCAACAGGCTCAGGCGGAGCAGAGACCTCAGGTGACTTCGCGGCCCTCCTCTACGGAGCCCGCGGCGGAGTGTCCGTAGCGGTCTCCCCATATACCTTCAACTCCTTCAGCGATCAGGCCCTGAAAACGTCAAAGGTCCTGCTCATCAGCAAAGGAGGCCACAACAACGATATAGTCTTTGCGACCAAGAGAGCCCTGGCTGTAAACCCGACAAAGACAGCGGCTCTCAATTTCTCGGACTCAGACCGAAACGTTGCGCGCAAGGCATTCGTGAAGGCGGGCTCAGACAAGTGTTTCGTGGTACCTATGAAGGGCGTCCACGACGGCTTCGTGTCAACCGGAACTTCACTTTCCTACTACTCTATCTTTACACGGGTCTTCCAGCCCGATGCGGATCTTCAGAAGTATGACACCCTTCCCGAGAAACCCTACACCCTCTGTCTCAATGACGGCACTCCCCTTAGCCTTGAAGACTTCAAGCCTATAAGGAACTACATAATCCTCCACGGAAGTTGGGGACGTCCGGTTGCTGGTAACCTCGAAGGCAAGCTGGTCGAATGCGGCCTAGCCTCTGCGGGGGTCTACGACTACAGGAACTACTGTCACGGCCGTTTCATCTTCACCTCGCAACACCTTGAAGATTCGGCTGTCATCCTGATGGTCTCCCCTAGGGAGAAGGACATAGCGGCTCGTACCAGAGCCTTCCTCCCTCCCAAGACCAAGCTCATCATCATTGAGACAGAACACGACGCACCCGAAGCCTCTCTTGACCTCCTCATCCGATCTACGATCCTCTACTATGACCTCTGTCAAACGGCGGGAGTCAACGTTGAAAGCCCCAGGAACCCTGGCAAGATAGACAAAAGGGTGCCGATGTGGGTGCCTTTTATGGCCGAGCTTAAGAAAAGAGGTCCTTTGACAGTAGAATAATATGTAACTATCAAGACTATGAACAGCGAATTCGAAAAATACGCCTCCCTTGAGCGAGGCATCAGCCCTATGACCCTTGGCCGCTACGATGCAGCCGTCAGCCGTTATATCAACCCTTCCATCATCGAGGAGCGCAAGATGAACGCCGTCTCGATGGACGTTTTCAGCCGCCTGCTCATGTCGCGCATAGTGTTTCTTGGCGTCCCCATCGACGACGATGTGGCGAACATTATCCAGGCCCAGCTGCTCTTCCTTGAGTCGGTTGACGACAAAGCGGACATCTCTCTCTACTTGAATACCCCAGGCGGTCAGGTCAGTTCCGGCCTTGCCATCTACGACACCATGCAGCTGATAGCCCCGAAGGTCGGGACCATCTGCACTGGAATGGCCGCATCGATGGGCGCCGTCCTTCTCTGCGCGGGTGAGAAAGGGAAGCGGGCGGCGCTGCCCCATTCGCGAGTCCTGATTCACCAGCCCCTTGGCGGGGCCCAGGGCCAGGCCTCCGACATCCTCATCGCCGCCCGCGAGATCGAAAAGACCCGCACCGAGCTCTGCGGCATCATCGTCTCCCACTCCGGCCAGCCCTTCGAGAAGGTAATGGCCGACGCCGACCGCGACTACTGGATGACCTCAGCCGAGGCCCTGGAGTACGGGATGATAGATAAGGTGCTGGTGGCTAAGAATTAAGTCCGCGAGTCTCGTAGAACTCGCGGACACGCTCATACGCTTCAAATACAGTCGCGATGAAGTATGCTGAAGCATCGCTACTGTAGTCCGAGAGCTCGATGCGGCAGTTCTCCCACTGGTTGCAGAGGCGGTCTGGGGACAGGAAATAGAGAAACACATTTCCTTCTTCTTCTACCAAGTACAAGGTGGCTTCCCCGACCCTTAATTCGTAGCGGTTTTGCCAGGGATGACTCACCTTTAGACTCTTGAGACTCTCGTAATCTGCAGTTGAGGCTATCGTTGCGGTGGCTCCATCATTGGTTTCCATACACGGATCTACATCGGAGAGGACACTCTGACTGTAAATGAGCCACAGCCAGGCAATAGCATCCTCCTTGAACGCAGACCATTTAAGCGTATATGCCAGGTCATTATCACTGATTGCGACACGAGGATCGCGCTGCGAAAAGACGACCGGAGGTTTTTGAAGCATTTGAAGTCTAGGAGTCATAACTTTTGATGTAATCTATATTATCTACTTACAAGCAAGATTATTTCTTAACTATGATAAGCGATACAAACGAAATCAATTCCGCTATCGAATACGTCCTCAGCCAGCCGATGTATATCCGGCTGTCCAAGGAGTCAATCAAGCGGTGTTGCCCCAATCCGGACCTGGCGATACACGTAACTGCCAGAAGCGCCGACGAGGCCGTCATTCTTGCTGAGATCGAACTGGCCCAGCTGACAGATAAGTCTATATCTGGCAGCGTCCTTTTCATCAAGAGCCTTATTCTAACGACAGGGCAGCTCCAGAGATTGCTGGCTTTATTCCCCAGGGAAGGAGATTACGACAGAGGTGTCAGTTATAAGACACCGGCAGAAGGGGAGGTGGAAATCTGGTTGTTTGTATCGTTGGATCATCAAGAATAATTGCTAGTATCCTTAAGATTTAGCCCAGTATAATAGTAGTATAGAATGTAATAACAATAAAACCTTGAGTACTATGAGAGAACTTAAATGTCCTAAGTGCGGAAACGTCTTTTCCGTTGATGAAGCTGATTATGCAGCAATTGTTAACCAGGTAAAGGGAGCCGAATTCGACGCCGAAGTGAGTCGTCGTATTGCCGAACTCCACCAGAAGCAGGAGGCCGAAGAGAAGGCCCGTGCGATGGAGGCAGAACGCCTACATCAGAACGAGATCTTCAAGAAAGATCAGGCTATTGCCGATAAGGAGAGACAAATAGCTGTCCTTCAGGAAAAGGTCAACAAGAGCGCCCAGGATCAGGAAATCGCAATCCTAAAGGAGCGCGCGCAGGCGAAAGAGGCCTCTTTGGCAAAAGATGAAGAGATAGCGAATCTCAAGTCTCAGGCAGTGTTAGCTTCTTCAGAGGCCGCACTCCGTGAGAAGAGCTTACGCGAGGAATACGAGGGTAAGCTGCGTGTGGCTGAAGAAGAGGTCGAGCGTTACAAGGACTTTAAGGCAAAGCGCTCCGTAAAGCTTCTGGGAGAGGACCTGGAGCAGCATTGCTACGCTCTCTACAATCAGTCTCTTCTCCCTGTTATGCCTAACGCTACTTTCGAGAAGGACAATGAGTCCGTTCGCGAAGAAGGCGACATTGTCGGAACCAAGGGGGATTTCATCTTCCGCGATAAGGAGGACGGAGTGGAATATATCTCTATCATGTTCGAGATGAAGAACGAAGGCGATGTTTCAGCGACTAAACACCGTAATCAGGACTTCTATGCCAAGCTTGATAGCGACCGCAAGAAGAAGGGCTGCGAGTACGCGGTGCTCGTCTCTATGCTTGAGTTGGATAACGACCTTTTCTCGGGGATCAATGTTGTCCCTGGCTATGAGAAGATGTATATGGTCCGTCCTGACCAATTCCTGCCCATCATCACTCTTCTCGTTCAATCAGCGAAGAACTCTCTTGAGGCTAAAAAGCAGCTTGTCGTCGCTAGAAATCAGTCTATAGACCTCTCCCACTTTGAGGAAGATCTTCTCAAGTTCAAAGAGACATTCGGGAAGAATGTCGTGAACGCCAAGAAGAAGTACGACGAGGCCATTAAGGGAATCGACAAGACCATCCAGACGATGGAAGCTATTAAGCAGGCCCTTCAGGTTACGGCCGGTCACCTTGATGCCGCTGAGAACAAGGTTGAGAACCTTACCGTCAAGAAGCTGACCAAGGGTAATCCCACGGTGAAGGCTATGCTTGATGAGGCGAGGGAAAAGAAGGCGGAAGCGGAGAGACCGGATGAACAGTAATACATAAACACTCGATTTTTCCTTATAATGCAAAGAAATTCTATCCGGTTGCAGTAGATATATGGAATGAGCAATACACAATATGATAGTAGTACATCCATATGACGAGAGCACAAGGATGCTCTCCGAGCTTTACAAAGGTATTGAGAGAGTCACCCTCTTCGATTCGTGGGAGCAGGAAGATGAAATCTATGATGCAATAGCAACTGCCCCCAGGGATGAATTCATCCTCCTTCTTGGGCACGGATGCCCATACGGTCTCTACGATATGCGTTACGGCATCCTCGTAGGTGATGATTTTGCTGAGATTCTGAGGGATCGTCCCAACCTTATCGGTATTTGGTGTTATGCTTCATCCTTTGCGTACGAACACAATCTCAAGGGGTTCTTCAGCGGTATGTTCATCTCTGAGAAGTACGAAGCTGATGCCAACGGGGTTGATGCTACGGCAGAAGAAGTCGACGAGAAGGTTTGGGACTTCTGCAGAAGGTTCGGAGAGATGATGCGCAAGGGCTTGCCCCTCAGGCAGATTGCAGCTGAACTGATGGATGAGAAGTACGTCGACAGTGATCTGACGCAGTTCAACTACTCCAAGCTTATATTCAGGGAGACCGGTTTGGAAGGCCTGGTGAGGACCAATGTCACTATGAGCGAGATCGCTGACTACTATGAGAATGAGTTCTGGAAGGATCTTGAGAACCTCGACCACCCCGAACTGTGGAGGAATAAAGACCTGTTCGTCTCTATGGTGTACTATATTGCACTTGCAGAGATGGCGGTAGAAGAAGTCTGCGGCGAAACCGTCCTGGAGCTCGTGATGAAGGCTGCGCATTGGCAGCGATTCATAGGACTTTACCGTCCGTTCGATCCGTGGACGAAGATTGGTCGTGGGCCTCTTCTTCTCGATGTCTCAGACTTCATCTATAAGGAGTTGGAGCTGACTCTCAAGTGGGGGTCCTGGCGTGAGGAAAACCCTGGTGCCGAGGAGAAGCAGTTGCAGTACCTCTTGGAGGGCGTCAGCGACGACTTCAAGGGCCGTATCCTCCAACAGTACTCCTCGCTCATCAAGTAGCAGGAGCTGCTATTTCTGCAGCTTCTTCCTGATCTCGGATTTCTGAACGTAGACTGCATTGAGGGTGGTGCCTAACGCTTTCGCGATCTCTTCGATCTCGTAGCCCTCGCGCATAAAGTCAAGGATCTGCTTCTCGCGCTCGCTCTTCTGAATGGCTCGCTTGGTGATTTTGCCGTTCTTGTCGGCCTCGGGATTGAGCCTGTCCTTGATCTCATTGTATGTGTACTCCACTTCCACTTCGGCATCGGAGTGGGTACTGCTCACGTAAAAGTCAGGATACTCGCCATCGGGGAGGCTGCACGAGATTTTCGCGCGCTTTAACTTGGCCGCCGCTGCAGTGAGGACCTCGTTCTTAGTGATGGTCCACAGCCACTGCGAGAGGTTGCCTTCCGAGGGGTTGTACGAGTAGCTGTACTGCCACATCTTCGTCGCGGCATTGATCGTGATGTCCTGAATGTCTTCGGGGGTGAGACTGCCGGCGAAGTGCTTGTGTGCGTATCCGCTGACTGATTCGGCGGCGAAAGAGTAGAGCTGCTCTGCAGACATAGGGAAAGAGGTGGTGGTGGTCATAGCGCTGTTAGAGGTCATAGTCGGATTGTTGTTTGAGTTTGACATAGTTTATAGGTTTTAAGTTATTAATAATAAATGTGTTACGTCTTTCCTGGGGCGAGTCTCCTACCGGGGTAGGGCGAAAGCTCCCCCGCCTGGACGAACCAGGTTTTTCAGAAACTGATATGTATAAAGGGTTATCTTGAAGTCTTTCGGCTTATTTTCCTAACAATAATCATGCCGGACGACTCAAAGTCCTTTAAAAAATTTTTAATGGTGGATTTGAAGTTTTTCTCTGTGGTCATTAATCTAAGTACAAACATAGCAATATTTTTCGACATTTCCAAATTTTTTTTGACATCAGGGCCCGTTTTTGGCCCCGATAGTCTCATTTTTTGCTATTTTTGGTCAAATTTTACTTGCTAGATAAAGAAATTGGCGTTTTGCCGGTAGTATTAAGTATAATCACCATTGATATGCAGGATACTAAGACAAGAATCATCGAACTCGTAAGCGGGCTTGACCGACCTGGCAAGGACGCCGTAATAGACTATCTCAACTCCTCCACCTACTTCACCCGCGGGTGTTATCAACACCACAAGGAGTACGGCGGCCTGGCGCAACACTCCTATGAAGTATATACGCATATGCGCGCGCACGCGATCGGTCTGCCCGAAGAGAGCATCCGTATCGCAGCCCTCTTCCACGATCTTGGCAAGACGATGAGCCGCAAATCAAAAGACTTCGTTCGCGGTCACGGCCACCGCAGCGTCATTATCCTTGACTCCCTTGGCTTCGAGCTTACCCCCGCCGAGCGCAAGGCGATATGGGGCCACCACGATCACCGCGTTTCAGACTACACTACCTGCGCCCTTCTCCGTCAACTCTCACTTGGCGACTGCGACAGCACCGGCCGCTGGAAGAGAAATCATCGCAGATGAGCGGTATTGGTTTGGTCTTATACCTTTTCTCCGGAGAGATCGGAAAAAATCATTGCATCGGCGGGCAGGCGGTACACTAAAGTTCCGTTGTCGCGGAGCTCCATCAGCAGGCGGCCCATAATGTTAGGGCCGGTCCAGGTGGATCCATCGGAACTGAGTTTGGTAGCCCAGCAGCCTGGCCGGCGTTTCTCATTGGGTTGCTTCTCCACTATGAACTTGCCTTTAGAGCGCTCAAGCTCGGCCCGGAAAGCCGGGCTCTGCTCATACTTCTGCATCAGACAGAACTTCATCGCATCGATGAAGATTCTGCCCCAGTCTTTGCGCACGAGCCCCACCTTCTCTTGATGCTTCGCCTTCATCTTGATTGTCTGCCCTTTGACGGAGTAAATAATCTTCCTTGACTCTGCATCGGCAAACTTCATAACTTGGAAGAGCTTCTCTGTACAGTCGAATTGTACTCCATCTACCACCAGAGGAGTCGCCCCGAAATTGCCCAATATACCCCATTCTTCCTTAGTCGAGCAGAACGGGGCCGTCTTATCGGCCGGATATGACTGGTATCCGTACCACTCAGGGTAGTTTTCGCGGATAAAGCCTTCTAGTTTCATAATGTAATTTTTTCAATAACGACCTTCTTCTTCGGATCGTAGACTATCTTTTCGATACTCACTATCCTGATACTACTGTCGTCGAACACCGCAATATCTTTTTCGAGTTCAGGGTTTGTCCAATGCACAGGCCACACGATCATCTCCACTCCTAGTCTCAGAAGAAACTCGGTTACGGCTGTCTCTCCCTCTGGAGTGGTCTTCTCCGTCATCCGGCGGATAGTACCGACATTTCCGGTGAGCTGGTTGCCCAGCCATTTCCGGAAAGGGATTCCTTCTATCAGCGCCTCGGCGGGAACGGTGACCCCAAGTTTCTCCTCTACCCGCTTGACTATCGATGCCGTCACCGGCACTCGCTTCATTTGGAGCAGGCAGTTGTCCGGGCCCATGTCCGGGATCTCCACCGTGTAGACATAGTAATCCGTAAGTCCGCGCTTGAGGGCGCTTTTGTAGGCGTAGTTCGCTGCGGTTTCGTAGCGTTCCGTGACGTAGACGCCCCATCCGAACTTCGCCCTGCCAGCGCCTTCCAGCGCATGGGCCAGGCTGAACTTCTCAAACGGCTCTGCCGATGTTCCGTGATAGCATTTCATATAAGACCGGTATTAACAGAAGTTTGAAGTGTAGTGATTTCGGCAACTTCGAGCGCAGTGTTTTTCGCAATAGTAGCACTAAAAGTGGAATGAGGTATTTGACTTAGTGGAAGGGTTGGTCGTTATAGGTACTCTCCTTGCCAGGCCTTTTTGCTTATAGCCAGTCCTTAATAACTCAAATACATTTTGGTCTTCATTAGGATTATGATTCCATAGAGGATGAACTATTGTTTCTTGAGTTTCCATCGCCGGGGGGATCAATCTCTCGGTACTTAAATAATAGTGGCCGTTTGTGTGCGACTTTAATTTAATATTCAGATTATTATCCACGGCAAAAGTACCCGCCATTCTCATCTGCTCTTTTAGGTCGCCATATGGCGTGTTATTAAGATCAGAGTAGCCCATATCATATGTGGCGTCCAACATTAATTTGATAAGATCAACTCCAAGCCGCCAATCTAAAATGTGATGATAACCAGCATTTTGATATGTTCTTAAACACTGAGGGCATGAGGTGGGGCAATGATCTTTATGGCTCAATATAGATGCAAGGTAATGTCCATCAAACCCAATTATTCTTTCTAATAGTTGCTGAAGTCTAGTCTTATTCCCATCTACCTTTTCCATTAGCATACCGACATAGCCGGAGCCGTTTGCTAAAGCATCGCTTAGGTAGATGCTAGGAATGCCATTTTCTACTTTTATTTCACTTATCTCTATTTCATCGGGCTGTATGTCAAGGTCGTTTGCAAAGGTTCTCTGAATAAGCGAGGCGGCTGAGTAGTACGCGGACATAATGGCCGGCTCATATCCAGGACATTGTCCTCCAATAGAAAGGTTGAGAGAACTATTAACATTGCGAACAGAAAGGCAGATCATCTCTGTAACCTTTTTTGCGCCAATGGCTACAGAGTGAGTAACAAGCCTATTATTTGAGTCTGTTTCAAAATGACACTCTTCTCTTGGCCTAACTCCCCTGATTGTTTCTTCGGGAACGCATAAGAAACTTGGGTAAATGGTAATTTTGTCAACAAAATTACTAACATCTCCCTTAATATGTTTTGGGCTGTCTGACCAAACCAATTTTTTCTCTCCACCGCCTCGTTTTGCTACTTGCCTTGTGAAGAATACTCTTTTCCCCTCAAATAACTCTCCGTTATTATCATTCACAAACCAAACGGTGGGTTTACGTTTGTCTCCGCAAGACCAATATTTTACAATAGCATTCGGGAGGCATTCAATTCTAGCTCCTCCAGCAAGACTGGGGTCTGCCCAAACGGATGATTGAGTATAATTGCCCTTATCATTATTATTCGATTTCCTTCCCTGATTGTTGATAAGTTGATTTGTCCTGTAAGCCTTAGGAATAATTAGCGGAATATCACCATTATTCTCCACGGTAGCGATGTCCTGAGTATCGGGGCTTATGGTGCTGATTCGACCCGTTCTATCCTTAGTCATCTGATGGCAGTACTCAAATACGTCCCAGCGTTTATCGTCAAATAATTGGTTCATATCAGGGGCGCTAGTATTGTCAGAGTCCTCATCCTCCTCCTCCTCATTATCATCGAGGGTATAGGGCTTCATTAAGAAATTTGTTGTAAGGCCCGCAGCTGAATAATACCCGTGATCTTTTGTCTTAACAGAGCCCGGAGCGAATTCTGTAATCGACTGCTCCACGGGACGATCAATCTCTCGTCCATCACCGTGGTATAACACTCTGTTGTTAGATGGCATCCCATACATAGGAAGTAATCCGGCTTCCGCTAAACACTGTCCTAGTCCAAAGCAGGTTGACTCTGAAACAGCTATATCGATGGACTGAATACAGCCAGAATCGCTTGCGCTGCCAGAGTTATCAATAAACCAAGAGAAAATGTCGGAAATATACTGATCCAGGATGTTCTTGGTGTTGTATTGATCGAGGTAATAATGTATAACAGACAGTAATTTCTCATCATTTTTTTCGATCCAATCAGTAAAGAAGGGCTTGATTCGTGTGTTCCAGTCCTCAACGAGTCCAAATTCACCAACAACGTCTAGGGGGTCGATATCGCTTTCATCTTGAACATATTCTGTCATAGCAAGATGAAGAATGTGCTTTAAAATAACCCGCCTGACAATTTCATCATTGAACAGTACTTGATTATCTATTATGCTTGGTTTAATTGACAAATTAGGTTGAGGGGGTGTCCCTCCAAGCATCTCATTGATAGCAGAACTGTAATAGTGTGTGTCGTGGCTTTTACCTCGACAAAAAGTAATCGCGACCGAATAAGGTTGACCTCGTCTGCCTCCTCGACCAACCCTTTGTTGATAATTATATCTGGTTGGCGGCATATTCCCTTGGAAAACCGCCAATAGACCTCCTATATCAACTCCCACCTCCATTGTAGTGGTTACATTTATCATATCGATTTCTCGACATAGCGGGAGATTGGGCTCATCAAGTATTATTCCCTTGAATCCCAACAATCTTGAAGCCTGATCGTCTGTTTGGCCTGAAAGTTCTTCGGTGTGTATCCTGCAAGCGTTACGTCGTTCTTTCTTTAAATCATAAGCGACAAAATTACGATTATATATATCATTAACATCACCACCGAAGTCGCGGTCTAAAGATGCTTTACATGCGGGATTTGTACAAAGCCCCATTCCCCACTGTAGGTGGATACGATGACATTTCGGACATTCAAAATACTTGTCCGTATCCGTAACTTTATAGAACCCGAGACTTGGGAGCGTCAAAATAGCATCAACCACTCCACAAGCCACGAGTGTGTTGTGAACAAGGTCACCTAATTCATCTCGGGTAATAATACACCCCACTATATTAAGATAATTAGCAAGAGCCTCAATATGTTTCTTACATGCAGGAGCATAATCAGAAAAGGATGTCCATCTTTCGGTTTGCGAAGTTGAATCAGGATCATGATAACGATAGTGGTCTCCTAACACTCTAATAAATGCATTCAAAAAATCCTTGATATCGATATTGATTCTTAGTAAATAATCTCGAAGGAGAACATAATCGTTATTATTCTCTTCAAAGTGATACAAACCAATGTATCCCAATCCAACATCTTCGGTACATAGATGGAGGTATTCTCCGAAACTATTGTGAAATAGAGCGGCTGTTAATCGATTCCTGATGATTGACGCAGAGGAAGCGTCCATTGTATCATTCGCATTACACGAGTTGAAATCATATGCACAAGACCAATGATTATTATTAATAGTTTGATCTGCATATTCAGGTCCAGCTGGATTAATTCCTAGACTTAATAGTTTTTTTACGAGTTTTCCCCCTAGCAGTTGCCCGCCAGAACTTACGTAGTCTGATAGGGGAACGACTGAGGTTTTGTTAATAAGTTTGCCAATTGAATTGATATCTCTTGATTGAGCATAATTAGCTAGCAACTGTTTTTGAATATCACTAATATTAGCCGTAGAACGAATAATCTGTTGAATAATATCATTAGAGATGCCAGTGTTGAGCAAGGCAATCACATTGGCTATTAGAGCGTTGAAGGAATCTTCTTTCTCTTCATTTACACACTCCATAAAGCATAACCTAACCATATCACGGTAGTGCTCTCTCGCGATATTGGCTGCTTGTTCAGCTGCATCTTGCCTACTGTCAGAGAATCCGATTAATTTTTTGTTCTCAACGGGCAACTGGTAGAACAACTCTTTGCAAATCAATTGATTACTGCGAGAAATACCAGATCTGAAACTACGGATAGGGGACTTTGTATATTTCCTAAAACGATAATCCTTATCACAATGAGGACAGACACATGGGAGAGCCATAATTCTATTCTCTTCTGAATGCTGCCCACGTTGAGGTGTGATCACGTAAGTATATCCCTTAATCCACCCGTTATGATTATTCATATTTCCTTGCGTTTGCACTTCCATCTTTCCGTCGGCAGGATTAAGAAACGCTCTTCTCCAGTTACCCCTAAAGCCTGTTTCTTGAAAACTACTTGCTCCATTATAATCTATAGGATGAATGTCCTCTAAATGAACATCTTCCTCGTGTGGCCAAAATACGATATACGAAGGATATCTTTTATTTTGTACCATAGGTGTTGGATTTCTATTTGGAATTTTCTCTAACTCTGGATAATTTAATGTTAAGTAGTAGTTGTCGGCATCAATTTTATGCCTGTTCCCTCCGATAAATAGTTCACCGCAGCACTCGCAACGTAACAATTCCAAGACTTTATGCTGAATCCCATTTCTTCTCACGAGTTCATGAGAAGAGAAGAAGACATTTTCGATTACTTGCTGTTGGTTATGTTGACGACTACTGGTCAGTTCTCCCCATAGACCTTCAACATATTTGAAAAATTGATGGAATCTAAAACGGGGTAATTTGTAGTCTTTTACTTCCGAATCAGCGCGAAAGATGAAAAAGCCACGTGATGCCATACAGTCACCTGAAAAAATACTGGTGTTTAATGCATTTAGAGATTGTGGCACATAATGAGAAGTCGCCTTATCCCAGCAGACACTTTGGAAGTCGAAGAATATCTGCTCACAATACTTATCGCAAAAAGACGCGATGGAAGTGACCTCCGAGTCGTTCAGGCTATCAATAAACTGTTGTTTTATCACAGCTCTAGAATCTGGATCATCGATGTATCTAATTCCGCCATCAGAATCTCTCTGCGCAAAAATGCGGAAAACTTTGTAGTCTAAATTTAAACCTGGGTTTACAGGAATGTAGTCTGCCCCACGGATAATATTAAACAACTCTCTTTTGGGATCAAGTTCGTCATATATGCCGAAAAATTGTTTAAGATAATCCTGAGGATCATCAAGAGAAGCACTTGAGGCAATGATCCTTAATTGTTCATTTGGGATTAATGAACCCGTGCTAGGATCTCGAACTACAGGAGGGACACCGATCTCGTTTAAGAATTCCCGTATCAAATACGCAACTTCAGTTCCTGCTGTACCCCTATATAAATGCAGTTCATCGATTATTAGATGAAACACCCTCTTTTTTTTCTCTTCTTCTTTTTCATCTTCAGTCAAAAGCTGATCTTGTTCTGTCTCAACTTTAAACCATTTGCGAGAATCTTCGAACATCTTCTTTTCCGAGCTCCTCATCATCATCGCACTCAACATTGAAAAATTAGTGATCAAAATATCGGGCGCCTTATCTTGCATATCCCAGCGTGTAACCATCTCGCCAGAAAAACTGTTGGGGTGTAATCGAGGTGATATGTATTTTGCCTCATTAATTTTCCCCAGTTCCTTCTCAATGTCGGCAAGCTTTCGCTGTATTTCAAGAATACGCTCTGGTGTTGGGTGGTTGTTTGTTAATTCTGTTTGTAATGTCCCTAACGATTTATTTAAGGCTCTCTCACGATTAAGAAGTCTGGTGTAATTGTTAGCGTAATTTGATAACTTCTCGAGGCATTTCTTCTGTTCCGTTTTTGATGCCACTGTAATACCATCGAGACTCTTATGCCCAATAGTTTGGCTATTGTATTGGCCAAAGAAAATGCGGTTATTGCTAAAATATCTATCAAAATAAGCTCTAATATCATCACTATCAATAGCCTTGCGAAGTCGCGCAATTTGATCCTCAACTAGAGCATTCATCGGGTACATAATTAGCGCTCTGATAGCGGCGTATCGTTGGGGGCTTTCATCTACTCTTTGATAAGCCTGGTCATATTGATCATCGTCATTGTTATTTGCTTGATACCAATTGGAATTATACTGCTGGGATGGCCAGGATGCCATTTCTTTCACTAAAGAGGCTAACAAAGGCAACATAAAGGATTCTGTTTTACCAGAACCAGTTCCAGAGGTAATAACCGTATTTTTTTTATCAATAAACGCGCTTACTAAAGAATCAAGCTGATGTTGATATGGCTTATGATTCATTAACCCTAGTTTGATGATTTCAGCAAACCCAGAAGGGAATAACGCTCTTTGCTCATAAGGAAGTTCTTGGATCCACGAGGCTAGAGATTGATCACTTGAAATATATTCAGGAATGATTTCGCAATAGGGATACTCGTGAAACAAATTATTATCACGACGCATCTCAGCATTTTTTCTGGCATCCAAGTCGTCACCAAGGTAGCGCTGCTCAAACTTGTATGCAGTTTCGAAATAGCGTAGATAGTTTTCTTTAATCTTATCGAGTGCCCCTAGGGGATCAATGGGTAAAAGCCCTTCTATTACCTTAGTCATATTTCTTTATTATTTGTATTTCTTTTTTTATAACATTGCCCTCTGTTAGCGACTTAATGTCCAAAGTCTCGACATCAATATGATCATTTATTTGATCATCATCCTTGATAACCGCAGAAAGCGCATCAGCAGCGGAGGAATAGTTCATTTTATGATAAACTTTATTTCTTCTCAAAAAAGCGTGATATGCTCCTTGGATTTTTCTGACAATTACTAGAGGGATAGACATATTTGTCGAGAGATACAGAAATAGTTGGAACGGGTCATAAGGATGATCCGATTTTACATAAAACAACTTATAATGTCTTAGACAAGTGTCCGAAGGATATAAAGAATACTTTATTGTAGTGGGGTTTTCCTTCCCTGAGAGCTTTTGGGCAATAAGGATTTGTTCTTTAGAGTTGACCCGATACACCGTTAACTTATGTAGAAGACGATCTCCTAGAAAACCATCCAATGCGAAAACAAATGAGGCTGTTGCGATCCCAAGACTTAAATATGACAAGCATTTCTTAAAGAGGTCAGGGATAGCCATATTTGACAGAAAAGCAACTTGCCCGTTATCGGGAGCAATTAGGCAGCAAGGGGTGTTAGTTAAGTGACTATAATACTGTTTCAGTAATGGTGCTGGTATGTGGATGCGCCTATACTTCTGATTGTCCGGAGTATAGGAATCATAGATCTTTCCACCTTTAATCAGGCTAATATCTCCATTATAATCAACAAGCATAGGGGAATCATCTTTGATGTCCTGGCGTAGATAAGGACGACTATTCTCTTCTGTTAAAAAGTCGCCAGGAAAATCAACGGGAGATTTAATAAAAGAGAGAAGGGCATCAGAAAGGGGATAAGGCTCATAAGTTATGCCTAAAGATTGCAGCCTTTCCAGTTGTTCGTTGTTTAATGAAACAATTAAATAATAAGGAATAAAGGACAAATAGCAGTGACGAGTAATATCATCTTCAGAATAGGGGCGCGTAAAACGATACAGAGATGTTAATTGACAGATGTTTGATATTTGTTCTTTAATATAAGCACCGTATAGGACATACTCAAATGCACCTGAAAATTCCCCTCCAGTTGGGAATAATCTTGGAGAAGATAGTTGGTAGACGGAATGCCCCTTATCATCAAATGATTTGTTCAAGATGCCGAGTTCATTGAGGGCATTAATAAAATAATAATACTCTTCCCCTTTGTCTTTTACCTCTGGGAGACCATAGTAGCCGGCTAGATAGCTGATAACCTCATTAATCTGTTTTCTTGACAGGGCACCACTTTTTAAATAGGAAGATCTTAGAAGTTCTATACAGCGAAAACTGGCTTCTTGATATGGCCAAGTGGACACATTATTGACTGTGCCATAATTCCTTGTGCCATATTTTTTAATTACACAATTCTCAATGATGTTGTCCCTTAAAATGGGAACTTCCTTTCTGCTGCAGATGCGATTCCAGCCATCATATGAGAAGATGTGGTTTGAGAGGGGTAGTTTGCTATCAATGTTAGGAAAATAGACACTATAAGAATCAATAATTGTGTTTCTATCTTTTATTCTAATCCGATAATCAGTGCGCTCCAATAAGTTGTCGGGTGAAGCTGCCAGATCGATGTAAATCTTATTATAATGCTTATTAAGATTTCGTCCAAGTGTGCGCCTCTCTCTCCCGACGACGTCACGTTCTACGCAAATCCTGTTACTGTCATAGTTGTTAGGGACGACGATTGAGGGCAGCCCCTTATCAAAAAAAGTGTCTTGTTGACCCGGAACGGGAATCCCTGGGCCAGCTTTTATCTTGAACTCATTCCTTACGGCTCTACGCTCGCGTTGTTTCGCTTGCCAGCTACTGACATAAAAAGATAAGTAGTTGTCTTCCAACTGCCCCCCGAAATCAACGCTTTCCGCGTGTTGAGACCTATTTAAGGCATCGATTTCCCGTTGATTGTTTTTATTGATAATAACATAATATGCATAAGAATGTTCTGGTGTGTGAACTTGAACTAAATTATTATTAGTCTCTTTGAATATGATAGTGCTCATCCCCGATAACCCAGATGTGATCTCATACTTTGAGTCGCTATGAGTAAGATTACGGTATGAATCCAATGATTCGAATGGAATCCCAGTATGGTATAATCCATTATCTGAGTCATCTTCGGGCGCGGGGATAACACCCCAACGAGTCTCAACGTCCAGCTTAACTTTGACATCCGTATAAACGCTAAAAATGAGCCCATCTAACGTGAAAGTAATTACCAGATAGAAATAACCAACTGTCTTTGTATTGTCATCTGCATTGGCTAATTCTTCCTCAAATGCATTTCGGTCAAAACTTTGGATCTGGCGTGTATAATACTCTTCATATACAAATTTGTTATCCTGAACGATTCTTTGATAGAGGTCTCGGTACTCCCCGGTTAGTCTTCTAAGAATTATACGATTCATTAACTCTTCATATGAATATAGCGCATCATCAAATATAATATTATGGCTATATAGAAATCGTTTGAATAAGTATAATTCTCGTTGGTTGAGTACTTTTTGATATTGCAATCTTCCAACATTCTGATGCGCGCCACGTCTGTTATTGTCAAACCTAGGGTCATAGTTTTTGATTGCAGTAAATAGGTGGGGGATATAATCCCATCCCCCATCCTCATCATTGGGATTATTGCCAGTTAGCTTAGCAATAGAATGAATAACTGACAATTTTGGCTTATTATAGTCAGATAGAAGAATAAACAAGGCAATCAAGGCGAGAAACGGCAAGTCGTATCGCTTTGGCGTCTCCGCCGGGAATCTTGAAATTGATAATTGATAAGCAAGTTGAAATAGGGAGGTCCCTTTTCTGCTTGGAACATCACAATGAAGTTCCTCACATAAATAATGCAATAATTCTTTTCTTGCTTCTATCGAGAGAGCGGCACTTTTTCTGAAATGCTCGTGGAAAGAAAGGTCAGCATTAATTGAGATATCATACTTGGATCCGATTATGTCCAATGTATTATCATCCAGACATAGCAATTTGACAGATAAATCAGATTCTGTCAAGAAATAACGTCGAAGTGCGTCATTCCAATCAAAGTAGCATTTGATGGAGTCTACTTCCATATGATCATTGTTGAGTTATCGATCAATAAACGTAACAAAATCGGGATGTCTCCGAGCCAACTCTCTGAACAAATCTGCTATTTGTCCTTTCCCGTCATTCAGCGTGATAACAAGTGTATCAACTGCTCGCGTTAGTGGCATCAGTGACCATAGGTATACAAATTCATCTTCGAGTTGCTTGGGGCTTTTCAAAGCAAGTCCTTCATTAGGCTGTCCTACATAGTGATTCCGCTTAGATTCGAGAAGATCATCGAAGCCAAGGCAGATGACGGCCCATCCTTCAAGTCCACGACATGATTCATAGTTAAACAGCCGGCACGTCCCATCCACTATTGGATATCCATTTCTTACATTTGGATTCGTGCCGTCATATAAGGCAATACCAGCCTTTAAAAACTCTTCGTATAATACAAAATGTGGGTTTTGTGGATCACTTTTGTCTATTGCTCGATCAGGTGCGAGGAAAAGAATGTCGTAATTTTCGCAATGGGCATTCTTGCAATTCTCAACGATTTCTCGATGGAGATCCATATTATAATCTCCAGCAATAATAATGACTTCGCCCCCGCCAAATCCGTTCTTTGGCTCAACTCGCCAGTCCAAGCCAACTTGTGCACAATAATCTAAGATGAAAGAAACAAGATTGCTCTTTTGTCGCAGACAAGTTGATTTGGTATCTAAATCATATTGGGCTATATCATCCTGCCAATTTAGTTTTGTGCTCGAGCGAATAAATTGATCGACCCCGTCGGCCACAACTATATTGTTGGGGCCAAAATAACTCATTAAGATGTCTTTTTGAGTAATAGACCAATCCTGCCCTTCATCTACGAATGCATAGTTCCAGGTATTATTATTTAGTGCTCCGATACATCTATGAAGAGCGGTTAATCTATCTTCATAGTTAACGTTAAATTCCTCCTGACTTATTTTACCGTCAATTAATCCTGCTTCGCAGCATAATTGGAAGAAAAATTGATCCATAGTTAGTATTTGGACCGAATTAGGACGTATGCCGGAAGGGATCTTCATAAAAGCAAGAAGTCTCCTAATATCGCTTACAAGGGCTTTGTTATAAGTTAATATCAAACAACAGGAATCTCTTTCTTTAGCGATAGAAATAGCATACTTAATAAGAGAAAACGTCTTTCCCGTACCGGCACGCCCAGAAACAATTGTAAGTTTGTTCCCGATCTGCGCATATTCTTGGGATCGCTCTATCTCACTTGATATAAGGTCATTGATTTTGTTGTATGTTAGCCCCTCGGGTAGGGCAATTTCCCGAGACAGAAGTTCTACTATCTCGTCATAAAAACCATATCTCCAAGACGCAATGAAGTCCCGGTCTAAATTATAATCGTAGTTCGACTGTTTCTGGAATACGGAGCGGGAAACGATATCCTCGATGCTAAAAGAAGAGGGGAGAAGATTCATCCCGTCTCCATTATCAAGAGTGTCTACTGATTCCCTATCGAGCGACCACAGCCATAGAAAATTATATAAATAAGGGGATTTCCCCAACTTGCTATCTATATAGTTTTTTAATGCAAATTTTGCTTTCCGACTCTGATCGGAGGCATTCTCTGTACAATTACTATAGCGGACCCATAGATCTGGCCCCCTTCTCTCTATTTTTGAATACCCATGGCGTTTCATCTCCAGGGTAAAGGCACAATTGCTGACTTCAACATCACGTAATTCGCCCTCAATCTCTAAAAAGCTCGGTAAAACATAACCGTTAAATTCGCATATTATGAAAAGATCGATATCTTTCACATTCCCCTTTTGCCCATATGCTATAACACTGGGGAAGATATCGATCCTTCCGCCGACATTGGGCATAGAGTTAAAGTATGCCTTGAAGGATTCAAATATTTTCAAAGAGCCCTCGCCTTCATCTGAGAAGGGATCTGTTACGTGATTGTTTATTGTTACCATATGTGCGTTGTTTGATAGAATAAGTGCAGGATAAACAAATATATGAAAAACAGCACAATAGATCAAGACAAGAGAACAGCTTTATTATTATCGTTATCAATAGGAAAAGGGATATTATGATTAATCGTGCAATTTGACATTATATTAATTGCACGTATAAAGAAAGAATGTTATATTTGTCATAGAAAGTGGACAAAGGTAGACAACAATGGTAGCGAAAAAGTCTTTTTATTCTATCCCGGATGTTGCGGAGATATTGGGCCTATCAGTAAAAACGGTTCGTCGGTATATTGCAGGAAATTATCTGGATTCTCTTAAGGTGGGAGGCGTTTATCGTATCCCTGGGGCCGCGTTGGAGTCCTTTATTAATTCGGGGAAAAAAATTGTTGATTCCTCGAAATATGGTCTCAAGGGGAATAATATGGGGAAACGTTCACGTGCTGCCGCCGGCGTTCAAGAGCTTATTTCGCAGGATCTAAAAAAGGACACTTCGGTTAATTGGCGCTCAATAACGGATAAATGGGAGAAGGCTACAAGGAGTAGTTATACGTTTGTTGATTTGTTCTGTGGCGCTGGCGGGCTAAGCCTTGGTTTGGAGATGGCCGGTATCTGTGGGGTTTGTGGATTGGATTGGTTTAAAGAGGCAGGGATGACATATCGGAGGAATTTTTCACACCCGTTAGTGGAGGGTGATATAACAACCGCCGAGGTTAAGTCGGCCTTTTATTCGGAAGTGAAGAAACAGCTCAAAGGGCGTCAACTTACCATTGTCGCGGGCGGCTTCCCTTGTCAGGGCTTCAGTATGTCGGGTAATAGAATCGTTGATGATCCGAGGAACTCTCTATATATGGAGATGCTTGAGATCGTAAGGAACCTTCGTCCACAGTTTGTCGTTTGTGAGAATGTGGTTGGATTGCGGACAATGTTGAATGGTAGGGTAGAGCAGAAAATTATTGCGGATTTTCAGCAGGCTGGATACCAAATGAATGTTGCGACATTGTGCGCGGCAGATTATGGGGTGCCACAAAAAAGGAATCGTGTGATATTCATAGGGAATCGTATCGGTGCCAAAAACTATCATCCTAAACCGTTTTTGGATGAGGCTCATTATAATACAACAGAAAGCGCAATATCCGATCTAATGCATCACCCAACGGACCCAGGCTTTAACCATGTCCCTACTCGACATTCAGAAGAGATGCGGCGGAGACTGATGGCGGTCCCTGAGGGGTGCAGTTTATATGAGGGGTACTCTGACGCCTGGAAAAAATGTCCTTGGAGGGAGGCTTCGTGTACCATCAAAGAGAACCACGGAGGGGTAAATATACACCCACAATTGCCTCGTGTATTGACGGCAAGAGAGATGGCGCGACTTCAATCTTTCCCTGACGATTTTATTTTTGAGGGGAACAAGTCGAAGCAGCTCATTCAAATTGGAAATGCAGTCCCACCCCTACTTGGAAAGGCTATTGGGTTAGCGATAAGAGCCTCAGCAGATGAGGCTCTCAAGAACAAATAATGGAATAGCTTACGTGCTTTTAGGCCAGGCGTTTGGGGGCATTATATAGTCTTCGTCGTAGCCCTTAATTGTATTTAATAAAGAGAGTTGTTTCTTCGTCAAGGAATGAGAAATAGAGTCCAATGGCATGGGGTGATCATTGATGAAGCGCCGTGATAATATCAGCCTTCCGTTATTCTCCCGCTTCTTGGCTGGGTCACTTGTGCTCCACCTTCGCTTATCTTGTTGGTGTCCCCGAGAGAAGTCGCATTCTTCTAGAAATAATAAGAAGGGGGTCTTGTTGAGATGCAAACTTCTCTCTCCATCATTGTCGGAGTAGTCATAACTAATCTTCAAAATGAGGTAGGCTAAATTGTCCTCGTCATTGTCGCAATAGTCTTTCGCCAGGCGATTAATTGCTGCAACGGCATTATTCGTAGATCCTTTCTTCTCTGTTTTCAGATTAATTAATATTTTTAGATTGTTGAAAGTTGCATAGCAATCGCAACTCCTTGTAGCTGTGCCATCTGAATAAGAAAACAACCTATATCCTTTAGGATTATTATGAGTTAGCCCCTCTAGTTTGGCAACGAAGAATTCCTCAAGAATGTACCCTATTGCGGTTGCGGATTCAAGACAATTGCCTTCCCGCTGAAGGATGTTATAATCCCCTAAACGTATAGTTAGATGCTGTCCGTAATCACTAATAAGTTTTGTAACTTGAGCGCTTAATAAATCGCGAAACCGCTGTAATGTGTTATAGTAATCGTTGATTTTCATAAAAGCATAAGAATGGTTATTGTGTGTTCTCATCGAATAATAATGAGATCAGTATTGGCATATTGAATCTGAATTTGAAGCAAGAACGATTATTGTGTACCTGAAACTCACCTAGTGATGCACCATTGTATTTTACAGTGTTACTTTCATTCCAATCTGTTAGCTCTTTTTTGGTGAAAGTGAACAGTTCTTTTTCCCAAACAAAGTTTTTGATTTTGTCCTGGGGAACAGCCAGATAATCAAATCTATCGTGTTCGGTATAAATCCATAATAACCAATCAGAATCAAATAAATATTTTACATAGATAGGCATTAGATGCTCTATGTGTTCGAAAACCATCTCTTTAAAAATTTTATTGGTCATCCGAGTCGTTCCCGCGGGAACAAAATCACTAAAATAGGATAGACACGTCTCGGCGCCAGGTTGACCGACTTCTGGAGGGCAGACTTTTTTTCCTTTGTTTGTTTTCACCGATAAGGTTAGATCTCCTGCGAGCTGAAAGTCGTAGGAGCATTTGCTTGCCCCACCTCTAGCTCCCGTCTTGGATCCGGTATGTTCTATGGCGCGTGGGATGGTCATAAATGCTTGCTTTATGATGGGCATTAAGGCCCTCTCCAAGTGGGCAGATACTCTTGTGGCGAAACTGGCGGGTTTCTTAAGCTCAAAGTAGTCGCAAATGGCTGCTTCAGCTGAAATGCCAAAAGTCTCGGTGGTTTCTTTTATTTGTTTAAACCATTGAGGGATAGCAGAGGCGATAAAGCGGAATTTAAAAGTTCGATTGCTGTGAGTCTGTATTTCCGCTATTGAAACATTATGGTATTTTAGGGTAATACTCTCTCTCCAATTATCTAGACTTCTTGTAAAAGAAAGATCTTCTTTGGAAAAAGAATAATCTCCTACTTCTTCAGATTTTATAATAGTGATATCGCCTAGCTTTTTTCTGTTGATTATAACAGTGTAATCAGATAAAAAAAGATGGTCAATGAAAACTGGGAGAATCTCGTGTATATGGTCGTACACAAGTTTCCTAATCTCGTGTTGGGTCGTAATAGGGCCCCCAAATACTTCGCCGAAATAATTATTAATAATTGAGAATCCTGCTTGGCCAACTGTACGTGGCGCAATTTTGTCTCCACTCCTTAATGTGCGAATTGAGAGTGTTTTCCCGTTTTGTAGTAAAAAGTTGTGTGGCGATGTGGTTTGACGTGCATCAGTATACTCCTGACTATAAGTTAATAGCTTAATGGGCTGGCTACCAACGATGTCGAAAATCTTAGAGCAAAGAGGAGATAACTCATCAGCATATATAGAATTATAGTTGGACTTAAATTGATATGATGCGTGTTGCCCTATATGGAGATGATAGTGATTGCAAATCAGCGCCTGTAGCGTTAACCCATATTCGGCATTGTTGGTTAATGGAGTAGTGACGTGGTGTTGTGAATTAAGAGATCTAGGGTACATTATCTAATAATACTAATTGTTATTGCGTAATATTAAATGATTCCGCATTATAACGTTTGCGGTAGGGCAATAATACAATTAAAAATATGCGGCATTCTTGTTCAGATTAATTAAGAAGCGCAATAAGCAATTTTGAACGAATATACGCCCAAATACACACGGGAGAGTAACGGTTGTTTCTTCCATCCTCTCATATTAATGATAATAACTTGATTATAAATCAAAGGTAAAAAGATAATAACAAAAGGACAAGAAATAATACTCATTATTGTAAAGCATAACACCCACATTTAACAAGTGACCTTTCTTACCTCAACCCGAGTAATAATAATAGTACACCCATACGGCGGGAGCGCAAAGATGCTCACACATATTTACGAAGGGCCTCTTCCGGCCTCTGATTTCTCTCTAAATTTCCCTATCTTTGTTTAGATATCACATAATCATGAAAAAATACACTATCCCTGCCGTGCTTCACTTGAATTGTGAAGTCTACAATCTTTATGAATCACACGACTGCGAAGTCTCCGTGGATGTAAAACTGTCTGGTTTTGATATCTATATGCTCTCGGATCTCGTGGCTAGACATGGCGGAGACAGGGAGGCGGCAAGGAAGGGCCTTGAGCAGGCCCTGCCGGGTGTCTACAAAAAGTTGGACGATGCGGTCAATGCCGCCGCCAAGAAATTCGCCCGCGCCAATGCCATAATCAATATCTACTGGGATCAGCAGCTGTTCTATGATGATGAGCCCAAAATGATGGAGGTCTTCGCGAAAGAGGGTCTCTGGGATCCCGAGGAGAACTATGGCGGGGACGACAGGAGGGCTAATTTCAGCATATGGCTGGAGGAATACGTCGGCGATCTGGAATGGGACAAGCAGGCGGAATTCATCGAGAAATACTACGGATATGTTCTGGATCGTCTGACCCCCGATATGCTTGAGTACACGTATTCCTTCTCAATTCCGATTTTGACTCGGATCTAAAAACTCGCAGTAGGATATGTACAAGGGACTTATCTTCAACTCCACGACCGTTCTGGCTCTCAAGGAGAGCGAATTCGCTGCCGCGGTCGGGCAGCGCAACATTCGCCTCGCCGTGGCCTCTAACCACGGGCGAACGGAGGTCCAGGAAAAACTCGAGCAGCTCGGGATCTCTGTCGATGCGATTGTGGCCGGTTATGACTTGAGCCGTTGGGGCGAGCATCGCAAGCCGGATCCGGACTTCTTGTTCGTGGCCGCGGCAAAGATGGGCCTGGACCCGGAGGATGTGCTGTGCGTCGTCGATTGCGAGCGCGACAGGAGCGCCTGCAGGGCGGCGGGCATGGCCTTCGAGGAGTATGTTCCCGGCGGTATGAACAAGCTCGTCTCGATGCTGGGGGAGAACCCGCCCGCGCCGGAGCAGGCGCTCCTTACGGAAGAATTCCCGACGCCGCTGACCGGGATTATGGGGATTATCGTAGGCGACACCGTGGGTTCGCGGTACGAACACCATCGCACTACCGATTTCAACTTCCCGCTGTTTCCTCCCCGCTCAAAGCCCACGGACGATACGGTCGGTATGCTCTCGATAGCGCGCTGGCTGATGGGGGAGCGCACGCGCGATAAGCTTGTCAGGAGCATGGTCCAGCTATGCAATGCTCACCCACGGGCGGGCTACAGCCACAGCTTTGCCCATTGGCTTCGTTCTCCCGAACACGCGCCCTACGGCGGTAATACGAACGGCTCGGCGATGAGGGTCGGGGCGGTCGCGTGGGCTGCGCAGTCGCTCGAGGAGGCGGTAGAGCTCGCGAAGCAGACGGCCGAGGTGAGCCACAATTCCGACGAGGGAATCAGGGGCGCGCAGGCGGTTGCCGCAGGCATTTTCCTGGCGCGCACGGGGCGCCCGAAGGAGGAGATCGGCCGCTATGTCGCCGAGCGCTTCGGCTACGACTTCAGCCCGAGCGTGGACGAAATCAGGCGCACGGCTACCCACGCCTACAACAACGACGTCTCCATCCCGCAAGCGTTCTGCTGCTGGCTGCAGTCTGCGACCTACGAGCAGACGGTTCGCAATGCCGTGTCGCTGGCGACCGACGCCGATACGATTGCAGCAATCGCTGGCGGACTGGCGGCCGCTACCCCTGGAATGGAGATACCCCTCGAGTGGGCTGAGAAGGTGATGAAGATGCTTAAGCCCGACCTTCGTGAAATTTTTGTCGCATTCTGCAAAGATTTTCCGCAGGTTCCCGGTAGTATGTGCTGAGAAATAACGAATAGCTATGGCAGTTTTATTTACAGGACACAAGACCATTTTGGGATTCAACGGAATCATAGTGGGCGAAAACCTTCCTTCTTATGCCACTTATGACGAGTCAAGGAAGGGTTGCAATAAGGAAGATCCGATTGTAATCCCGCTCAAGGAGAACTATGTCCGCTTTGAGTATGACATCCTTGATATCCTCCTCAACCAGCGCAAGGAGCTTGCGTACTATGACCGTACCCAGCAGGAATTGGTATGTGTCGGGGACAGAGCCCTTGATTGCCTTACCGTCAATGTCATCTGGATTGACAGGGAGAACGATAAGATCCTCCACTCAGAAGAGAAGTATTGGTTTGACATTACCGAGGGTTTCAATTGCCCGGTAAGGGACAAGTAAAAGATTATTCCTGTCTGGACTTAAAGGTGTAGTAGGCCTGGCGGGAGTTGAAGCCGGATTCGAGGGCGGCTTCCTGGATGGTGGCCTCGGGGTGTTGCTCCATATAGGAGTCGACGTGGTCCAGCCGCAGAGAGTTGATGTAGTTGAAGAATCCGCCGAGCTCGGCCTTGAAAAGGCCTGAAAGGGAAGAGCGGCTGTAACCGCTGCGGTCGGCTACGTCTTGGATAGTGAGGTGAGGATCGAGGTATGCTTCCTGCTCCACCACTACGGTGTGGATCGCGGCCAGAATCGCCTGCTGTTTTTTCTTGGAAGGGCAGCGCTTTTGTACTTCCGGGGCGGGTTCCTCGTCCAGATCTACCGGGCGGTTTCTATGGGGATGGAGCGCGGTGATGATGAACAGCGCTGAAGCGATGGCGAACAGAACCATCACCACTGCCATCACCGCCTTGCTGGCCGATAT